>Ga0207901_1000032_pt1 | contig 96909 bp, 82 predicted proteins | sample LinPmetageLP46_FD_184057 | JGI IMG/M metagenome (GOLD analysis project Ga0207901, IMG submission 184057) | Marine viral communities from the Pacific Ocean - LP-46 (SPAdes) | ecosystem: Environmental > Aquatic > Marine > Oceanic | place: Pacific Ocean | collected 2011-06-12
GACCCGAGCGCGGCCTGGCGCGGGACGATCATCCACGATATTCTCGAGCAATGGGCCAAGCAGGACAATTATGCTCCGGCAGCGTTGCGCGAGAGGGCGCAGGCGTTCCTCAACGACCCCGGCCTCCACCCGCTGATGCGCAGCCTCTGGGCACCGCGCCTGCTCGAAGGGCTGGCCTGGATCGCTGATACGCTTGCCGAAAGTGGCAAGGCCGGCCGCGAACCGCTTGCCTCGGAAATTTACGGCAAGGCCGAGATCGCCGGTATCGAGCTGTCCGGCATCGCCGATCGCATCGACCGGATGCCGGATGGCGGTCTCGCGATTGTCGATTACAAGACCGGCGGCGCGCCGAGCAACAAGGCGGTGGCCGAAGGCTATAATTTGCAGCTCGGCCTGCTCGCTGCCATCGCCGAACTGGGTGGCTTTAAAGATATTGAAGGGGAGGCGGTCGCCTTCGAATATTGGTCCTTGGCCAAGAAAGGCGGTACTGACGATTTCGGCTATATCCGCTCACCCACAAAAGGGCGCGGAGACAATATCATCGCGGCAGATGCCATGGTCGACCACGCCGTCGCACGTTTCAACGAGGCAGCCGATCAGTATCTCAAGGGCACCGAGCCGATGACCGCCAAGCTGCATCCGGAATATGCCCGCTATGCCGACTATGACCAGTTGATGCGGCTCGAAGAATGGTACGGTCGTGCACCGGCAGAAATGGCTGATGATGAGTAGCGAAAAGTCAAAAATCTTTCCGCTCAAGGACCGGCAGATCGATGCTGTCGAGCCCGAGACCAATGTCTGGCTCAGCGCGTCGGCGGGCACCGGCAAGACGCAGGTCCTGACCGCGCGCGTGTTCCGCCTGCTGCTGACCGAAAAGGTCGATCCGGAACATATTCTCTGCCTGACCTTCACCAAGGCGGGCGCGGCGGAAATGGCGGATCGGATCAACCGGCAACTGGCCGCATGGGTCCGGATGGACGATACCAGGCTGGCCAGCGATCTCGCTGCAATCGGCGCATCAACGGGCCCGGAAACGAGAGATCGTGCACGGACTCTATTTGCCCGTGTGCTCGATGCGCAGGGCGGTGGCTTGCGGATCATGACGATCCACGGCTTCTGCCAGTCACTACTCGCCTCCTTCCCCGAAGAAGCGGCTATCTCATCGATGTTCAAGCCAATCGAGGCCCGCGACCAGAAAATACTGGCGCGCGAGGCACTGGGTGATCTGCTACTCGAGGAAGAGCAGGCCGGGCGTCCGCAGATTATCGAAGCAATCCAGCGCCTGAGCGTCCGGATGGGCGAAGAGGCGACCGAACAATTTCTGATGGCCTGCGCCGCCAAGGCCGATGCGATGGAGGGATTGCCTTCCGGCATATTGCCCTTTGTCCGTGGTCTGCTGGGCTTGCCGATCGATGGAGACGCCCAGTCTTGGCTGGCGGATCGTTGCCGTGACGAAGTGATCGATCTTCGTTCGATAACCCTGTTGCGCGATGCGATGGCCGAGGCTGGCGGCAAGAAGGAACAGGAGCGGCAACTGGCGATTCGGCTCTGGCTGAGTCTCAGTCCCGAGGAGCGCGGCGGCGCTTTGGCGGACGTGCACCTGGCTTGGGCAACTAAGACCACCGGCGCGCCTCCCAAGCCCACCAAAGGCTTGCTGAAAGCCCTGCCGGACTATGATTTTATCGCGGGTTCGTTATTCGAATGGAGCAACGGCTTACTAGAAAAAGCGGCCCTGTTCGAATATGCTGACTTGTTCGCCGGCGCGCTGGAAGCCGGGCGCGCTTTCTATCATCGCTATGCCGACGCCAAAAGATTGCACGGCGTGGTCGATTTTGACGACATGATCCGGATGACCGCCCGGCTCTTGCAGAAAAGCGATATGGCGGAATGGATCCGCTACAAGCTCGACCAGCGTACCGATCATATCCTGATCGACGAAGCGCAGGATACCAATGTCGCGCAATGGGATATCGTCCGGGCGCTCGCCGGCGAATTTTTCGCCGGTATGGGCGTGGAGCCCGAGCGGCACCGGACATTGTTCACGGTGGGCGATTTCAAACAGGCGATCTTCGGCTTTCAGGGTACCAGTCCGCATAATTATGCCAATGCGCGAACCGAATTTTTCGCTCTGGCAGAGGCATCGGAAAAGCCGTTCGGAGATCTGTCGCTTGATCGCAGTTTCCGTTCTACACCTCCGATATTGAAGGTCGTGGATGCTACGCTGGAACAACTGAGCCACGAACAATTGGGCCTCGACCACAAAATCCCCGAACATCGTAGCAATTATCTCGACGCGAGCGGCAGCGTGACTTTGTGGAAGCCGATCGCGAACAGCAGCGATGGAGATGACGAGGATGAGGAATCCTGGGCCAGCGAGGAAAAGCGGGTCTTTGCCCAGCAACTGGCGGTGCAGATCAAGCAATGGCTGTCGCCGGAAAACCCGCTTTGGCTGGATCGTGAGGACAGGGCGCTACAACCCAAAGATGTCCTGATATTGGTCAGCAAACGCGACGAACTCAGCGCTCTCATTGTCGCTCGTCTGTTTGCCGAAAAGGTTCCGGTGGCCGGGATCGACCGCATCCGCCTGAACCAGCCGCTGGTGGTGCAGGACTTGCTGGCAGCCATCCGCTTCGTGCTGCAGCCCAATGATGATCTCAATCTCGCTAGCCTGCTGGTGTCGCCGCTGCTCGGCTGGAGTCAGGAAAATCTGCTGGCGCGCGGTCATCGCGGCAAGGACCATAGCGAGAAAAGCCTCTGGGAATTTCTGCGCCGACAGGACGGTCTGGGCGAGCAGATCAAGCCGCTGATGCAATTGCTGGCGATGGCCGATTTCAACACGCCCTACCAGTTTCTCGAGACGATCTTGTCCGGCTCGATGCAGGGCAGGCGCAAATTGTTGTCCCGGCTTAGCCATGCGGCAGTCGACCCGCTCGACGAACTGCTGGCGACCGCCCTGGCCTTCGAGCGGGACCATATCCCGACCTTGCAAGGTTTTCTCGACTGGTTCGACCGCGGCGATGTCGAAATCAAGCGCGAGCAAGTCGAGGGCGGCAATGAAGTGCGACTGATGACCGTCCACGGTGCAAAGGGCTTGCAAGCGCCTTTGGTGGTCCTGGCGGATGCTACAGTCGATCCGGGGAACAAGCAGCGAGGTGGTTTTACCATCACACTGGGTGAGGGGACCGATCACGAACTGGAATATCCGGTGGTCCCGGTCCGCAAGGCGGAACGTGTCGGCATATTGGCCGAACATGCCGCTTATGCCGACAAGGTCGCGATGGAGGAACATTGGCGGTTGCTTTATGTCGCGATGACCCGGGCGGAAGAACATCTGGTCGTGGCCGGTGTTCTCGGACCCAGAGCGAAAGGCGAAGTTCCGGAGCTGAGCTGGTATGGCGCGATGGAACGCGGCTTGATGGCATTGGGCTGTGACTGGCGGGAAGACCCGGACTGGTTCGCGGTTAGGGAATATCGGACAGAAAACCGGAACAAGCCTGCGATGACTGCGGTTGTCGATGCTGGTCACGATCAGGATACTGGCAAAACAGCGCCGCCGGACTGGCTATTCCGGACCGCCCCGGAAGAATCGCGTCCGCCGCGCCCCCTGACTCCCTCGCATCTTGGCCCCGATGATGCCAGCAATCCGCCACCGGACCTGACCATGCGCGATGCCGCCGAACGCGGGATATTGCTGCACAGCCTGTTCCAGCGCCTGCCGAATATCTTGCCGGAGCGCCGGATGGATGTCGCCGACCGCTGGCTGGAAAGGCAGAAGCAGATCACCGACCCGGCCCGCCGCGCAGAGATCATCAAGACGGTTCTGGCAGTGATGGACAATCCGATATGGTCTGCTCTATTTGCCCCGGAAAGTCTGGCAGAAGCGCCAATTGCTGCGGTTGTCGGCGAACATGTCATTTCCGGTACGGTCGACCGCTTGTTGATCACCGACGATCATATCTATGTCGTCGATTTCAAGACCGGTCGCAGGGTTCCCGATGATGCCGAACAGGCGCCGGTCGCCTATCTCCGGCAAATGGCGGCCTATGTTGCTGCTTTGGAAAAGATATTCCCCGATCGCCCGATAAAGGCCGGTCTGCTCTATTCGCACGGCCCGCAAATGCTGGAGCTTTCCCCGGATCTGATCGACCGGCACAAGCCCGGCTTTGAGCCGACATGAAAATCCTTTCCGCTACTGCGCTTGAGCAGAGGACCGTCCATACCTAAATAGGTTCCGAACAATTGGAGATTCGTTATGGCTACCAAAGCAATTACCGACGCAAGTTTTGAAGGCGATGTCCTGAAGGCAGACGGCCCCGTGCTCGTCGATTTCTGGGCAGAATGGTGCGGCCCCTGCAAAATGATCGGCCCCGCGCTGGAAGAAATCAGCGATGAGCTGCTCGGCAAGGTGACCATCGCCAAGCTCAATATCGATGACAGCCCGGATGCACCCGCCAAATATGGTGTGCGCGGCATTCCGACCATGATTCTGTTCAACAACGGTGTCGCGGTTGAAACCAAAGTTGGAGCGGCCCCGAAAAGTCAGCTCAAGCAATGGCTTGAGCAGTCACTGTCCGCTTAAGTTTTAAAAATATCCCCGAGCCGCTCGGCTGCTTCGTCCCAGAGTTTCGGTGACGAAGCGCCGAGTAGCCCTTTCCTGCGGTCGGCAGGGCGATAATCCGACCCATCCCATCGCGCGCATTTCCCACCGGCCTCGTTGAGGAATAATACCCCTGATGCATGGTCCCAGGGCAGGGTGCGCTGGAATACCGAAATGTGGTTGGTTCCTTGTACCAGACGGGGATATTGTTCGGCGGCGCATCGCGGAATATCGACAATTTCGTAATGCGGAGCGGCAGCAGCGAGCAGTGTGTCGCGCTCTTTCGGCTCCATGAAGCTGGTCGCCAGCGCCGCCACCGGTTTTTCCGGATGGTCTGCCGGAACGGTCACCCGATCCCCGTTGATAAAGGCGCCGTCGCTTATCGCCGCATGGCAAATCCGCCCGGTCAGCGGGTCATAAAGCCAGCCCGCGACCGTTTCATTCTGCTCGACCAAGGCAATCATGATCCCGAAGGGCGCTCGCCCGGCGGCGTAATTGCCGGTACCGTCGATCGGATCGATGATACAGACCTGACCATCGGCCAGTTGATCGATAACTGACTCGTCAGCAGCAAAAGCTTCCTCGCCAACAATCTTGGTTTCAGGCAACAATGCTGACAGCGCTCCGGCGATATATTCCTCACTGAGCTTGTCCGCGACCGTAACCAGATCGCCTGGTGTTTTCTCGTCAATCTGGTCTGACTTCAAATTCTGGTAATAAGGCAGCACAATGTCGCGCGCCGCCTTTTCTATAATGTCGAGAACGGGCTGATAAAGGCGATGCATGGGGCTAGCTCCTATAGTCGGCGTTGATCTCGATATAGCCGTGAGTCAGGTCGCAGGTCCAGACTGTTGCCCGCCCGTTGCCAAGACCGATATCGACGGAAATATCGATCTCTTTACCTTTAAGATGCGCGGCCACCGGTGCCTCGTCATAATCCGGCACGACAAGACCTTCGCGTGCCACGGTGACACCTCCAAAGCCGATTGCAAGCCTGTCGCGATCCGCCGGTTCGCCGGCCTTGCCGACGGCCATAACGACCCGGCCCCAATTTGCGTCTTCTCCAGCGATGGCGGTCTTGACCAGCGGAGAGTTCGCAATCGAAAGGGCAATGCGTTTGGCGCTGTCGTCGCTTCCCGCGCCGGTCACCGCGATCTCGATAAATTTGCTCGCGCCTTCGCCGTCGCGCACCACCAGATGAGCCATCTGCATGCACAGATCGCTCAGCGCCGCCTGAAAGGCGTCAGCGCCGTCATCATCAAAGGATGTCAGGGCAGTGGCCGCGTTCTGACCCGTGGCAAAGGCCAGCACGGTGTCGCTGGTCGACGTGTCGCTGTCGACGGTGATGCAGTTGAAGCTTTTCCCCGTCGCGGCGCTCAGCATTTCTTGCAGAAACCCGGCTTCGACCGTTGCGTCGGTGAAAATATAGCCGAGCATGGTCGCCATATCCGGGGCGATCATGCCCGATCCCTTGATGATGCCGCTCAGATGGACGGTCTGACCGCCAACAATAGCGCATGTGGACGCCATCTTCGGGAAGGTGTCGGTTGTCATGATCGTCGCCGCAGCTTCTTCCCAGCTGCAAGGCTGCGCTTCGAACACCGCTTTCAGGCCCGCTTCGGCCTTGTCTTGCGGCAGCGGCACGCCGATCACTCCGGTCGAGGAGACGAATATCTCCTGTTCTGCGCAGCCAAGATGGGCCGAGGCCAACGACAATATTTTCTGTACCGCCGCCATGCCGCGCGCTCCGGTAAAGGCGTTGGCATTGCCGGCATTGACGACCAGACCGCGCGCCTTGCCGCTCTTGAGCGCTTCACGGCAATATTCGACTTCCGGCGAGGGACATTTGCTCTGGGTCAAGACCCCGGCAACCGATGTTTCTGCTGCCAGTTCGACAAAGGTCAGATCGCAGCGATCCCAGTCCTTATATTGCGCGCGGGCGATGCGCGTGGTTACACCCGCGATATCGGGTAAAACGGGAGATTGTGCTGGCGCCAGGGGCGAAAGTTTGTCCGACACTTAACTTGCCTTTATACAATGTTTTGATAGAACGCGCTGATATGACGAGGCCTTGTCCATGAACGCATATTTTGCAAGTTTTATGTTGCTGCTATTCAACGCCGTCGGCTTGGCCGTGCCCGCGTCGGCAGCGGCTGCAGAACGCATGGTACCGGAACTGGGAAGCGCCGCCGCCAACCTGTCGGACGCCGGGATTGCCAACCCGTCCTCGGTCATCGAAAGGCTCGGGTCATCGGATCATCAATCCTGCGCCATGGTGGAAAGCTGCCTGTCAGCACCCCGCGCCATGGTCAGAACCGGCACCAAGACACCGGTCTGGGCCGTCGTCGCGATACGCACCGAAGCGGGCGATAAGCTGGAGCATGAAGAAGGCGCGCCCTAGCGCCATTCTCGGTCTCGCCGATATTGAATGGCGAGCGACTCTCCCTAAATTCATCCTGTTCGCGGCCGTTTCCCGGCCGGCAAAATTTACAAATTGGAAAATGTCATGTTCGGCGGTTTAGCCAAATCCATCTTCGGGTCAGCCAATGACCGGTACGTCAAATCCATGCAAAAAGTGGTCGATGCGGTCAACGCATTCGAACCGCAGATCGAGCCGCTTTCGGACGAAGAGCTCGCGGCGAAAACCGTCCAGTTCAAGGAACGTGTTGCTGGCGGTGAAACGCTCGACGATATCTTGCCGGAAGCCTTTGCGGTCGTCCGCGAAGCGGCAAAGCGGACCCTTGGCCAGCGTCATTATGATGTACAGCTGATTGGCGGCATCGTGCTGCATCGCGGTGAAATTGCCGAAATGCGCACCGGTGAAGGTAAAACCCTCGTCGCCACGCTCGCCTGTTATCTGAATGCGATTGACGGCAAGGGCGTGCACGTCGTCACCGTCAACGACTATCTCGCTCGCCGCGATGCGGAATGGATGAGCCAGGTCTATAATTTCCTCGGCCTGGAAGTGGGCGTAATCATACCAAATCTCGGCGAGGACAAGCGCCGGGCAGCCTATGCAGCGGACATCACCTACGGCACCAACAACGAATTCGGTTTCGACTATCTGCGCGACAATATGAAGCACGAGCGTGCCCAGATGGTGCAGCGGCCGTTTAACTTCGCGATTGTCGATGAAGTCGACTCGATCCTGATCGACGAAGCGCGGACGCCGCTGATCATCTCCGGCCCGACCGATGACAAGTCCGATCTCTATCTGCAGGTCAACGAGGTGGTCCAGCACATCACCGAAGAAGATTATGAAAAGGATGAAAAATCCCGCAATCTTTCGCTGACCGAAGAAGGTACGGAAAAGGCGGAGCGTCTGCTTGAGGAAGCCGGTCTGCTGGTTGGCGACAATCTCTATGATTTCGAGAATACCCAAGTCGTCCATCACCTCAATCAGGCGTTGATGGCCAATGTCATGCGCAAGCGCGACACCGACTATATCGTCAAGGACGGCAAGGTCATCATTATCGATGAATTTACCGGCCGGATGATGGACGGACGGCGCTGGTCCAACGGCCTTCACCAAGCGGTTGAAGCCAAAGAAGGTGTGCAGATCGAGCCGGAAAACCAGACCATGGCATCGATCACTTTCCAGAATTTCTTCCGCATGTATCCAAAATTGGGTGGCATGACCGGCACGGCGGAAACCGAAGCGGCGGAATTTTTCGAAATCTACAAGATGAACGTCGTCACCATTCCGACCAACAAGCCGGTGCTGCGGATCGACGAGAATGACGAGTTCTACAAGAATACGCTCGACAAATTTGCCGCCATTGCGAAAACCGTCAAAGAACATAGCGACAAGGGCCAGCCGGTATTGGTCGGTACCGTTTCGATCGAAAAATCGGAGCTGCTCTCGGACTTCCTCAACAAGGAAGGTGTGAAGCATAATGTCCTTAACGCCCGATTCCACGAACAGGAAGCGCATATCGTGGCGCAAGCCGGTTCTCCCGGCGCGGTGACGATCGCGACCAACATGGCCGGTCGCGGCACCGATATCCAGCTCGGCGGCAATATCGACTTCCGGATCGAGGAAGAGCTGCGCGACATGGAAGAGGGACCGGAAAGAGACCAGGCCATTGCCAAGATCGAGGAAGAAGTGCGGGCGCTGCGCGCAACGGTTCGAGAAGCGGGCGGTCTGTTCGTGCTCGGCACCGAGCGGCACGAAAGCCGGCGGATCGATAACCAGTTGCGCGGCCGCTCCGGTCGTCAGGGCGATCCCGGACTGAGCCGCTTCTATCTCTGTCTCGAAGACGATCTGCTGCGCATCTTCGGCACCGAGACAATGTTCGCCAAGATGATGAACAAGAATCTCGAGGACGGCGAGGCAATCGGTGGCAAATGGCTGTCTAAAGCCATTGAAACTGCTCAGAAAAAGGTTGAAGCGCGTAACTATGAAGCGCGTAAGCAGGTTGTCGAATATGATGACGTGATGAACGACCAGCGCAAGGTGATCTACGAGCAGCGCTCGGAAATCATGGATGCCGACACGGTCGGTGATGTGGTCGAGGATATGCGGCACGAGACCGTCAACGCGATGGTCGCCGATGCCTGTCCGCCGGGCAGCTATCCCGAGCAATGGGATATCGAAGGGCTGAAAACCCGTGTTCAGGACGTGCTCAACCTCACCCCCGATCTGGACAGCTGGCTGCAAGAGGATGCGGTCGAGCCGGAGCTGATCGAGACCCGGATCGCGGAAATGGCCGACGCCGACTTTGCTGCGAAAAAAGCACAGGTCGACGCCGAAAAACCTGGCGTCTGGGAAGATATCGAAAAATCGATCCTGCTAGAATTGCTCGACCATCACTGGAAAGAACATCTCGCCACGCTGGATGCGCTGCGTCAGGTGGTTTTCCTGCGTGCCTATGCCCAGAAAAAGCCGCTCGACGAATATAAGCAGGAAGCCTTTGGTCTGTTCGAACGGATGCTGGAAATCATCCGCGAAGGCGTGACCAAGACCATAGCGATTAGCCAGTTCCACCAGCAGGAAGAACTTGTTGTGCCCGACTTGCCGGAACTGCCGGACTTTCTGACCACGCATATCGATCCGCTGACCGGCGAAGATAACAGCAATGATATCGACGGCGGCACATTGGGGACGGTTTCCACCGCCTTGCCACCACGGCAATCGGGACAGATGGACAATCCGCAAGATGCCTTCGACGGCAGCAAGGTCAGTCGCAACGCGCCATGCCCTTGTGGTTCGGGCCGCAAATACAAACATTGCCACGGCAAGTTTTGATCTGAAAGGCCGGCGGCCAGGCGGGAACTGAGATGGATTTTTCAATTCTCGCCCTGGCTCTGCTGTTTGCGGTAACCGCCGCGCTTTACGCCAGCGTCGGTTTCGGGGGCGGCTCCACCTATATCGCCCTGCTGGCGCTGGCCGCGCTCGATTATCGGGCGCTGCCGGTCATCGCATTATTGTGCAATATCGTCGTGGTCACCGGCGGGACCCTGCGCTTCCAGTCGCGCGGCCTGATCGACTGGCGCAGGATCTGGCCGATCCTGCTGCTGTCCATGCCGGCCGCCTGGCTCGGCGGGCGCATGGTCCTCGCGCAGGACAGCTTCATGCTGCTGCTCGGCCTGTCCCTGGCGGCGGCGGGCATATTGCTGATCATCGAACCTTTCATCATGCGGGCAGGGGATGACGCTCGCACGGGACAATGGACCGGCCACAGCCTGTTCGCCCCCGCCACCGGCACCGGCATTGGTTTCCTCTCCGGCATGGTCGGCATCGGCGGCGGCATCTTCCTCGCCCCGATCCTGCTGCTGACCCGCTGGTCCGACAGCCGCCGCATCGCCGCGACCGCGAGCGTGTTCATACTCGTCAATTCAATCGCCGGTCTAGCCGGGCAGTTGATGAAATCCGGATGGAGCAGCGGCGGAGAAGCGATCCTCGCCTACTGGCCGCTATTCCTCGGCGTACTGTTAGGAGGGCAAGTCGGCAGCATATTGGCGAGCAAGGCCTTGCCGGAGATATGGATTCGGCGGCTGACGGCGTTGCTGATACTCTATGTGGCGGTGAGGATCTTGTGGGTTTGAAGGGGGTGTGCCTCAGGTCTTTTGGCCGTTCTTCCGGTCCGGAAATTGTGCATCGTCGTCCATTTGAACGAGTCTTTCTGTCGCCGTGATCACCATCACGGGTGCGGTGTGCACTCTATCAGTATCTCGATGCTTCAACTAACGAGGTATGGATCATGGAATTTTCCAAAAATACAAAAATTATTGCAGGCCTTTTTTTGACAACTTGCCTCGCTCAGCCGGCATTGTCAGAACCGCCCGAATATAAAGAAAAACGCGATAGCGGAAACCCGGGGCAGTGGGAATCGAATCAGTATGAGCGGGCCGACAGGATGGACCGCCAAGGCCAATCAAAAAAGGCTCAGGAAGTGCGGGATTATGCAAATGACCGGGCAACGCAAAACAGAGAAGCTTCCAAGCGTGCCGAGGATAATTGGCCAAACTGAATCCGGGCAAGAAAGCTCTGAGCAATAGATACGCTCAAGACACCCGCATTACGAGTGCGGGTGTCGTGCGCCGGGGAGGCTTCGGATTGTGGTGATAGGTAGTAATTGAAATTACGGTCACAGTTTACTAAATATACTACTTCCCTGACCGAACCTGACAAGCTCCCGCCATTTGCCACCCACTGTAGCTGTCAAATCGACACCCTTTGTCCCGCTTTGCCCGCATAGCTCTTTCTGACATCCCGCACGATATGACCCAGCACGGCAATGGTCGGACTCACACGAAGACACGAAGTCACCAAGGCCGGAAGACAGGGCGCATTCACTTTGCGCCTTCGCGGCTTCGCGTGAGTCCATTGAATATATGATCTCCCTTGTCGCAGCATCTGCGCTTTTCCTCTCCGGTGAGGGGGAGGGATGTGCAGACTTGGCAGCTTGCTGCCTGGTCGGAGCTGGGTGAGAGTGTACCGGACCATGAGGGCCCAGCAACCCACCCTCAGAACACCCTCATCCAACTACATCTAGCCGCCTGCGCTGACGCTTCGGCGGCAAGATTTCGTATCCTTCTCCCGCACGGGAGAAGGTGCCTCAGTCTGTATTATGACCAGATCCGCTCTTTCCTACAGCATCCCCGATCTGTTAAACTGTTGCCATGACGATGCCGCTTCACACCCAACCACCCGTCCGCCGTTCTATGCCCCGGCACGCTGCTTCGCGACCCGGGCACCATTTTTCTACGCAAAAGGAGACTGTCTACCCTATGCACCGATAAGCCTTTTCCGCCGCCAAAGCTTTTTCCGCTTTAGGGTGTGTGACCCGTGTGTCCCTGATTTTATTTTATTGGAATTACATAATGTTGAAAGGTGTAATGATGACCAAATATGTCGTCAGGAAAACGCATCCTTGGCCCGAACTTTGACGAACTTTGGCATCGCTGGAGCAGATGGAGGGCGATCCGGTTAACAAATAATTGACGGATAGCTGCTAGCTTGGGTTCAATGTCTGAGAATTCCGGCTTTCATATACAAACGGTCGTTATACTGGCGATCTTTGCGCTGGTATTCTGGCTGATCCATTTTTTCAACAAGCGCCAGCCGTTCTCCGGATGGATCGCAGTCGCCTATTCGGCGGCTTTGGCGGCCTATATCATCGACAGCACGCGCAGCGCCTCGACAAATATCGGCTTTATCTTCGTTTCGACCGGCATGTTCTGGATATTCAGTCTGGCGATCGCAAAAGCGATCTATGTCCGGTGCGAGGCGGCTTTCCCCAATGTTCTGGTGGCGCTCATACTGTCGTCAGCCATGACAGCCTTCGTTGTGCTTACCTTTGTCGCGCCCGATATATCCATCCGCTCGGTTCTGGTCAGCGTGGTGGCCGCCATTCTCCTCGCCCTGGCGCTGCCGCCCTTGTGGAAGGCGGGAGAAAAGGTGATCGACGGGGTCCTGTTCGGTGTCATCGCAACCGTGGCTGCCACATTCATCGTGCGCATTGTGATCGTCTATTCCCTGCACGGCCTGACCCTGACCGAGCAAAGCTATTCGCAGTCGGAATATGCCTGGATATTCCACTTCACCAGCGGCATCTGCGCTCTGGCCCTCGCGGTGGTGCTTTTATACGCAGCCGGACTCGACATGGTCTGGCATTTCCACGGACAGTCCAACCGTGACCCGTTGACGGGGCTGCTAAACAGGCGTGGGCTGAAAGGGTCGTTCAATGCCTCCGCAGACCGGCGCCAGAAAAAGATATATGTGCGGGCGATCATTCTTTTCGACATCGATCATTTCAAGCGCGTAAACGATCAATATGGTCACGCGGTGGGCGACAAAGTCTTGCAAAGAGTGGCAAAAACGGCATCCGGCCTGTGTCAGGAACAAGGCCAGGTTGCCCGAACCGGTGGCGAGGAATTTGCGATTCTGACCGACTGGATCCCGCTCGAAACGGCCCAACAGCTGGCGCAGCATATCTGTGATTCGCTACGGTTCGTTGCCCATCCCGAACTGGCTGCGGACCACAAGGTTACCGCAAGCTTCGGGCTGGCAGTGCTGACGGCTGCTGATTCGCTGCACGACGCAATGGACCGGGCCGACCAGGCGTTATATCATGCCAAGCGGAACGGCCGCAATCAGGTCGCGCTGGCCGAGGCCGCCTGATCCGGATCGCCGGTTGCGGGCAGCGCGGGCTTTCCTACAATCGCGCGGATATGTTAGATTTGGGCATGATAGATTCGCATTGTCGCAGGTTCGATGCTCATAACCCCGGCGTCGCTCGAAATTGTTTCGCGATATCCTGAGGCGCTAATGTCGCTGATATTTTGGAAAAATGAGCCATGGAAAATGGCTCCCCGAGTTGGATTCGAACCAACGGCCATTCGATTAACAGTCGAATGCTCTACCACTGAGCTATCGGGGAACACGCTCGATTCTGGACCGAGCCTTTCATGGTGAAGCGCGCCTATAACAATGTCATTTGCGTCCCGCAAGTCATCAAACGACAAATTGTTCCATGGCGATGCGATCATCGAGCGCATGCTCCGGATCGAACAACATGGTCAGCGACTGGCTGCGGTCGATTGCGACTTTGACGCAACTGACATCGCGGACTTCCTGTTGGTCTCCAACCGCACTAACCGGCCGTTTTTCGGGGTTGAGGACGCGGATGGTGATCTCCATCTTGTCTGGCAAAATGGCGCCTTTCCAGCGGCGCGGCCGGAACGGGCTGATCGGGGTCAGTGCCAGGAGATTGCAGGTCAGAGGAAGGATTGGGCCGTTGGCGGAAAGATTATAGGCGGTGGAGCCCGCCGGCGTCGCAATCAGCACGCCGTCGCAGACCAGTTCTTCCATCATGATCCGGCCGTTGATCTCGATCTCGAGCTTTGCTGTTTGCCGGGTTTCGCGAAGCAGCGACACTTCGTTGATCGCGGGCAGGGTGAAGCTGGCGCCGGAAATGGTCTCTACCTCCATTTTCAGGGGCTTGACCTTGAAAGCGCGCGCCTTGGACAGGCGCTCGTTCAGGTCTTCCAGATGCCAGTTGTTCATCAGGAAGCCGACGGTGCCCAGATTCATGCCATAGACCGGCATGATCTTCCGGCGATTGAGCATCTGGTGCAGGGTCTGCAGCATGAAGCCGTCACCGCCCAGAACCACGGCCTGGTCAGCTTCTTCAACCGGCATCCAGTCGATCAGCGATTTCAGCTTTTCGGCGGCTTCTTGCGCCGGCTGCGTAGGCGACACGATCAATGCCCATTTCTTATCGTTCATCCGCCCGTGACGTTCATGTGACGCTCCAATATCTCTGCGGACCCATTGAGCTGCGCATTGAAATCATGGCGCTGCGGTTTGAGCTTTAGGGCCTGTTGGAGCAATCGGTCAACGGCAGCGATGCCATCCTTGCGAACCGCCGCTCGCAGATCGACATGCGCGTTGTGGCCGAGGCACATGAATATCTTGCCATCGGTGGTGAGGCGCAACCGGTTGCAATCATCGCAGAAATTGTTGCTGAGCGGTGTAATCAGGCCCAGTCGCAAGCCAAGCGGCACGACGGAAACATAGCGCGCCGGACCCGAACTGCGATGGGAAATTGGGAGGATTGAATAATGGTCTCTCAATGGAGCCAAAAACTCGTCGGCAGAAATATGAGCAAGTTTTCTATCCGCACCGACATCGCCTAGAGGCATGCTCTCGATAACCGTCAGGTCATGGCCTTGATCGGCACAATATTGGGCCATCGGCAAAAGATCGGCTTCATTGAAGTCGCGTACTGCAACCATATTGATCTTGACCCGGATACCCGCTTCCTTGGCGGCTTTGATGCCGTCCAGCACGACCTTCACATCGGCACCACGTGTGATCTCGGAAAACCGTCTGGGGTTGAGCGTGTCCATGCTGACATTGATCCGCCGCACGCCATGGGCTGCAAGATGGTCGGCATATTCGGCCAGCAGCGATCCGTTGGTGGTCAGTGTCAATTCTTCCAGTTCGCCGGAAGCGACCTTTCTGCCAAGCCGCTGGATTACATCCTTCATATCCCGTCTGACCAGCGGCTCACCGCCGGTAAGCCGGATCTTCCGGATGCCGTGGCCGATGAACCGTTCTGCGATCAGGGTGATCTCTTCAAGCGTCAGCAGTTCCGACTTCGGCATGAAGGTCATCTTCTCTGACATGCAATATTGGCAGCGGAAATTGCAACGGTCAGTGACCGAAATGCGCAGATAATCAATTTTGCGTCCGAAACCGTCTTGCATTGGGCGCCTCATGTTGATTCAATGCTGCAGGGCTAGCGCTTTCCCGATATGCAGGCAACGCCCTATAAAGGTTTTCCTGCTACGGAAAAAGATAGTCGGGCGTTTGCAATTCGGCCCGCCGGCCACACAGTTTAAGGAGTTTCGAGGTTAAAATATCATCTATCCCGACTGTCCATCCGGCTGAATTTAGAAATCTGTTCTTGCTGTCATTCCACGAGCGTGATCCGCTGGCCGCAGAAATTGCGTCTTTTGGCTGGCGGGTGCAGTCGGCCCGCAGACTGGATAATCTCAGTGCGCGGTTTTTCTCTGCCGGCGCGATGATCGCCGTGATCGATGCCCGCAGCGCCGAAAGTGATGGCTTAAAGGCCATTGCCGAACTTGCGAGAGCTGCAACTGAAGGCGGGATTGCGATATTGGCGCTGGTCGATAGCAGTCAAAGCCGGGACATTATCGGGCATTGCTTTGATTCAGGCGCGACCCATTATCTGGATTTTTCCGATGCTGGTGCGGATCTCGACCAGTCGATCAAATATGCCTTTCGCTATGTCGAAAATTTCAGAGGCGGCGCCGAGCGCGCCAGCCATGAACAGTCTCTGCTGACATTTGGCGATTTGCAATGGTCGATAATCCCGGGCACGGTCATAGAATATTGGATGAGTGATAGTCTTTTGGCAGCTGCCGGTGAGATTGATTTTGAAAAATATCCAGTGACCGGCATCTACCGCGCCCTATCGCGCGAAGAGCAGAAGCGTGTGAGAGGCGCGATGAGACGTCTGCGTGATGGTGCCAGACAAGCAGCAGTGCCCCACCGGTTCAATCATCGGCCGGTTATTCATCACTTGCATGAAGCAGAGGGGCGGATTTTTGGTAGAATTGAATATCTTGCCAACAATGAAGAAGCGGACGACTGGACCGGGCGTGATCTTCTTTCCGGGTTGCGCAATACGGCATCGGCCCGCTCTTGGATTCGGCAAAAGTTGGAAGAGAGTAGCCAATTGACGCTGATTGCGGTCGGTATCAAAAACTTCCGAATGATCAACTCTGCTTTCGGTCGCCATGCCGGGGACCAGTTGCTGCGGATCGTCGGCCACCGGCTGATGGACCATACGCAGCGAGAATATGCAGGGCCTCATCTGGTTGCACGCTTGGACGGTCAGAATTTTCTGATCGCGCTCGCTAATATTCGGAGCAGTCAGATATCGGATTTTGCCAATGACTTGATCGGCAGTATTTTTGATGATTTGCAGCTGGAGGGGCGCCCGATCAATCCGGTTGCGCGGGCCGGGGTTGCAATCGGGAATAGCGAATCGACCGAAAGGACGTTGATCAGAAAAGCGGTCTTGGCGCTGGCAGAAGCGACAGCTGCCGACGCTCTGCCGATCAATTTCAGCACCGTTTCGGAAGCCGATGTGCATCTCGAAGAGGTGCTGGAAGATCAATTGGCCGGAGCGATGGGCCGCGGTGAAATCGTCATCGCTTTTCAACCGCAAATCAAAGTCGACACCGGGGAACTTTCTGGCGCTGAAGCCCTGGCGCGCTGGGAGCATCCCGAATATGGGCTTTTGGGGGCCTCCACCTTGTTCGCTGTCGCGGAGCGGGCAGGGGTAATGGAGTCACTCTCTACCCAGATTCACAAGCAGGCTTTGACACTGGCCGCAGGGTGGCCAGCAAGTCTCAGTTTCTTGCGGCTTTCAATCAACGTGACCGCAGGCGACCTGGCGGCCAAAACATTTGTCGATGATATGCTGGCGCAGGTCGACGCTGCTGGTTTTGAACCGATTCATCTCACTCTCGAAATCACAGAGTCCGAGTTGATCGGCAATCTGTCGGATTCTGCCAACAAACTGCACCGGTTACGGAAGGCGGGTATTTGCATAGCGATAGATGATTTCGGTACCGGTTACAGCAGTCTGTCTTATCTAAAGGAGCTGCCGGTCGATTATTTGAAGATCGACAGCGGGCTGACCGGTGATATCAGCGGTTCAGCCAAGGATCAGGTTGTCGTGCGGTCCATAATAAATATGGCGCATAGTCTTGATCTCAGTGTGATAGCCGAGGGCGTCGAAACCGAATCCCAACTCGATATCCTGGCAGATCAGGGTTGCGAATTTTTCCAGGGCTTCTTGCGTTCCGGACCGCTTTCGCCCGACGAGTTTGAGGCCTTTGCGCTGCGGAGCAATTAAGCAGTAACGCGTTGCGCCAGTTTCGATAGTCCAGTTGTCAATTGCGTCAAACCATGGAGGCGCGACTTGGGATCGCGCCACTTGCGCTCGATGAATAATTTATTGTCGGGACGGATTTTTGCGGTTCCCTTGAGACGGTCGGCATAATCCAGCAGACCGGGAACATTGGGAAAGCTGTCATTGTGGAATGTGACCAAAGCGCCACGGGGTCCCATTTCGATTTTCGCGATCCCTGCCTTTACGCAATTCATCTTGATATGCATGAGCTTGAGCAGATTGTCGGTCTGGATCGGCAGGTCGCCGAATCTGTCGATCATCTCCGCAGCGAAGGATTCGATTTCCGGAAGGGTTTTGAGACCGTTCATGCGGCGATAAAGCCCCATTCGGAGCGAAAGGTCGGGGACATAGGCTTCCGGTATCAGGATTGGCGCGTCGACTGTGATCTGAGGAGAGAATCCGTCTGTTCGCACTGGTAGGCCAGAACTTTTGGCCTTCGCTTCGAGAATCGCGTCTTCCAGCATCGACTGGTACAGCTCGAAGCCAACTTCCTTGATATGCCCGGATTGTTCGTCGCCGAGGAGGTTTCCGGCGCCACGAATATCGAGATCATGGCTGGCAAGTTCAAATCCCGCGCCAAGACTGTCGAGATCGCCGAGAATTTTCAGTCGTTTCTCTGCCTTTTCCGTAATTATCCGGTCTTTTGGTGTGACCATATAAGCATAAGCGCGCGTTTTGGAGCGCCCGACACGGCCTCTGAGTTGATAGAGCTGAGCAAGGCCGAAACGATCGGCGCGGTGGATGATCAGCGTATTGGCGCTGGGAATGTCGAGGCCGCTTTCGACGATCGTGGTCGAGAGCAGCACATCATAATTGCGGTCATAGAAGGCCGACATCCGTTCTTCCACGGTCGCCGGCGGCATTTGCCCGTGTGCGACAACATAGGTCAGTTCAGGGGCGTGTTTCTTGAAGAAATCTTCGATGTCGGCAAGGTCAGCGATACGGGGTACGACCACGAACGACTGGCCGCCGCGATAATGTTCACGCAGCAGCGCCTCTCGTAGCGGAACAGGGTCCCACGGCATGACATAGGTTCGTACAGCTAGCCGGTCGACAGGCGGTGTCTGGATAACTGACAGCTCGCGCATGCCGGTCATCGCCATCTGCAATGTCCGCGGGATAGGCGTGGCCGTGAGGGTCAGGACGTGCACATCTGCCTTCATCGCCTTGAGCCGTTCCTTGTGAGTCACGCCAAATCGTTGTTCTTCGTCAATGATGATCAGGCCGAGCCTTTGAAACTCAATGGACTTTGCCAGCAGGGCGTGAGTGCCGATGACAATATCGACTTCGCCGCTGGTCAGGCCTTCTTTGGTTTTCTTGGCTTCTGCAGGCGGAACCAGCCGTGATAGCCGGCCAATCTTCACAGGAAAGGGCCTGAAACGCTCTTCGAAATTGTTGAAATGCTGACGAGCGAGAAGGGTGGTGGGAGCGATTATGGCAACCTGCATCCCGGCCATGGCCGCGGCAAAGGCGGCGCGCATCGCGACTTCGGTCTTGCCAAAGCCGACGTCACCACAGACCAAACGGTCCATTGCCTTGCCAGAGGCCATGTCGGCGAGAACTTCCTCGATAGCCTGCTGCTGGTCGTCAGTTTCCTGATAGGGGAAGCGATCGACGAAGCCTGCCATTTCGCTGGCTTCAACGCGGGCGGGGGTAGCAGGTTGCAACGCCCGCGCGGCTGCGGTTCTGAGCAACTGATGGGCGATGGCTCGGATGCGTTCCTTCAGTTTTGATTTGCGTCGTTGCCAGCCTTCGCCTCCGAGACGGTCCAGCATGACGCTATCCCCGCCTTCGCCATAGCGACTGAGAACATCGATATTCTCGACCGGGACATAGAGCTTGTCGCCCCCGGCATATTTCAGATGGACACAATCATGCGGGCTGGTGCCAACCGGTATGGAAACAATGCCTTCATATAGGCCGATGCCATGCTCTAGATGAACGACGAGATCGCCTTGGCTCAGCGCTGACAGTTCCTCAATAAAAGCGTCGCTGCTCTTGCGCCGCTTGGATTTGCGAACCAGCCGGTCTCCGAAAATATCCTGTTCGGTGAGCAGCGTCAGCCCTTCTGTCCGAAAGCCGGAAGTCAGAGGCAAAATCGTCAGGGCGATTCCGGGGTCGGCTGAGAGGCAGGAATCCCAGTCATCGCAAAGCACTGCTCCCTTGACATCATGGTCTTTGAGCAAGTCAAAGATGCGCGCTCGCGATCCTTTGCTATAGCTCGCGACAACCGCAGTTGTACCTGACTTTTTCAGACTGTTGAGATGGGCACCCAAAGCCTGATAAATATTCTCGTTGCGCGCCCGTTCCGGAGAGAAATCGCGCGGTGACGACACGGACATTGACATGACGGTTTCGGATTCCGGTTCGTCAAATTCGCTCAGAACATGGATGGGCGCATCATTTTCGTGGGCCCGCCATTCTTCCGGCGTCAAATATAGCATTTCCGGTGACAGCGGCCGGTAGCTCGACAGATTGGCCTTGTCGGCCTCAACCCGGTTCTTGTGATAGTCTGCAATGGCAACAAATTGCGCCTCTGCTGCCGCAGAGCCAGCCGAATCCCGCAAGATTGTGCAATCATCCTCGACATAATCGAAGATGGTCGCCAGACGTTCTTCGAGTAGCGGCAGCCAATGCTCCATCCCCGCCAGCCGGCGGCCTTCAGAAATGGACTGATAAAGTGCATCGCTCGTCGAAACGGCGCCAAAAAGATCCCGATAGCGGGTGCGGAAACGGGTAACGCTGTCGGCATCCAGCAGAAACTCGGATACGGGAAGCAGATCAAGCCCCTCGATATTGCCGACGGTGCGCTGGTCGGCTGGGTCGAACTGCCGCAGAGTCTCGATCTCGTCGCCAAACAGGTCGATCCTTATTGGCAGCTCGGCGCCTGGCGGGAATAGATCGATCAATCCGCCACGAGCCGCAAATTCACCACTGTCAGCTACCGTATCCACTCGCACAAAGCCGTTGGCGTAGAGGAAAGAGATCAGTTTTTCCTGTTCGACAATCGTGCCGGGTGCGAGCCGAGTGACAAATTCCTTGATTCGCGATGGCGTCAGCACCCGCTGGGTTGCCGCGTTGATTGTTGTGACTACCAGTTGCGAGCCGGTGAAGGGCATTGCCAGCTTGGACAAGGCAGCGAGTCGATCAGAGGTGGTGTGCAGCGCCGGTGATGCGCGATCGTAGGGCAGGCAGTCCCAAGCCGGAAATTCGATGATCTCCAGATCCGGTGCAAAAAAATGGGCGGCTTCGACAACCGCACTCATCGCCGCGTCGTCGGTGGCGATGAACATCGTGCGACGGCCAGACCGAGTGGCGATATCCGACAGAAATAGCGGGCGATAACCAGCGGGCACACCGGCTACCGTCATGCCTTTTTCAGAGGATAATAGATTATCTAGATGAGACACTTGGGATCGATTCTGGAATTGGGGCGGGAAAGTTATTTCGTTGCATCAATATAGTCGAGTTTCTGCAAATTATCCATTTGCGGTCCTTCAAAAACCGGAGGAACGGGCAGTGTCCCGATCGCCCAGGCCATGACGTCCACGTCATCCTCGACCAGCAGTATTTCGAACCAGTCGATATCCTCTTCGGACCAGTCAGGACTATAGTGATCAAAAAAACCGCCAATGAGAAAATCCGCCTCGCGGGTCCCGCGATGCCAGGCGCGAAATTGCAGCCGTTTCAGCTTTGTTTCGCGATCCATAATTACTGCTCCAACTTGGCTGGCATAATGGGCCAGCGGGGGTATAAAGGCGGATAGACATGCGGCCCGAGATACTCAATCCATTATTTGGCGAAACCCAGTCGCTCAAAGGCGTCGGCAAGGTGTTGGCCAAGCCGCTCGAGAAGCTGCGGCTGACCCGCGTCAAGGATCTACTCTACCATCAGCCGACCTACTGGATGCATCGGAAACGGGTCGAGGAACTGGATGAAATCGATGTCGGCGAGACGATCATCGTCGAGGTGACCCCGGTCGATTACCGCACTGGTGGTCCGCGCAGCCCCTTGCGGGTCCACGCGACGGATAAGCTTGGCAATTATATCAGCCTGACCTTTTTCGGGCGGAATCCGGGCTGGCCCAAGAAATTGCTCCCGCTCGGCGAGCCCAAGGTCATTTCCGGAAAGCTCGAGCGTTATGGTGATGAATTGCAAATGGTTCATCCTGATCAAGTGCTCGATCCGGCACAGGCGGACGATATTGCGCTTGTGGAGCCGATTTATCCATTGGCCGACGGGCTTGGCAATTTGCGGATGAAGCAGTTGGTCGGGCAGGCGCTGGCGCTTGCTCCCTCGCTGCCGGAATGGGTCGAGCCAAGCCAGCTGGCGGCGAAGAATTGGAAGAATTGGAGGGATAGTATCCTCGGTCTTCATCATACCGAAAGCGAGGAAAGCAGTGACCGAATCGCCTATGACGAAGTATTCGCAAACCAGCTCGCCTTCATGCTGGTCCGGGCCAGCAATCGCAGCAAAAAAGGTGTTCCGATCCAAGGCGATGGCAGGCTACGTGACCAGTTGAAGCTGCCGTTTGAGCTGACCAATGCCCAGAAACGCTGTATCTCCGAGATTGAGGGTGATCTCGCGCAAAGCGCACCTATGCTGCGGCTACTTCAGGGCGATGTCGGCTCTGGAAAGACGTTGGTGGCGCTGATGGCGCTGCTGTCAGCAGTGGAAGCGGGATATCAGGGGGCCTTTCTGGCACCGACGGAAATTTTGGCGCGACAGCATTTTCAAGGTCTGCAGAAATTACTGGCCGGACTGCCAGTGAACATCGCCATATTGACCGGTCGCGATAAAGGTAAGGTTCGCGAGGCGACACTGATGGGATTGATGGACGGGTCGATCAATATCCTGATCGGTACCCATGCGATTTTTCAGGAGCATGTCCAGTACAAGAACCTCGCCGTGGCCGTCATTGACGAGCAGCATAAATTCGGCGTGTCCCAGCGGCTAATGCTGACCCAAAAAGCGGAGCGGACACCGCATTTGCTGGCGATGACCGCCACTCCCATTCCAAGGACGCTGACTCTCAGCCAATATGGCGAGATGGATGTCTCCCGCATCGACGAACTTCCTCCGGGGCGGCAGGCGATTGAGACCAGCGTGATTTCCGATGCACGCTTGTTGGACGTGGTTGAAGGTCTGGCTCGACATATAGGTTCTGGCGGCCAGGCTTACTGGGTATGCCCGTTGATCGACGAGAGCGAAAAAAGTGATCTCGCTGCGGCGGAAGACCGCGCAGCCGGTTTGAAAGCCAGATTTGGTGATCAGGTCGGTTTAGTGCATGGCCGGATGAAGGGGCCTGAAAAAGACCTTGTGATGGGCCGCTTTCAGCGAGACGAGATCAAGATCCTAGTCGCCACCACGGTTATCGAGGTCGGCGTCGATGTGCCTAATGCCAGCTTGATGATCATTGAGGCAGCCGATCGCTTCGGGCTTGCGCAATTGCACCAATTGCGCGGCCGCGTCGGGCGGGGCAGCGTTAAATCCAACTGCCTGCTGATTCGCGGCGAAACGCTGAGCGAAACGGCGCGCGCCCGACTCACACTGATGCGAGAAACCAATGATGGCTTTCGGATCGCCGAGGAGGATTTGCGATTGCGCGGGGCAGGGGAGCTATTAGGTACGCGACAATCCGGGGACGCCGGCTTTCGCGTTGCCACGCCGGCGCAGGTCAGTGAATTTATCGGAGCTGCCACCGACGATGCGCGGCTGTTGCTCGACCGCGATGGAGGATTGGCCAGCGAAAGAGGGCAGGCCGCGCGTGTAGCGCTTTACCTGTTCGAGCGTGATTGGGGCGTCAGTCTGTTGCGGAGCGGATAGCGCCTAATTGCCGTTGATCTTGTCCAGCATCGCATAGAAATCCGGTTCCCGGATCACTCGCTCGAATTTGAAGCCGTGGCGTCCCTGATGGGACCAGACCAGATAGGCTTCGATGCGTCCGGCAACTGGCAGGCGAACGATTAGCCGGTCTCCCTTTGTCATGTCGATCGGGTCGGCAAGCATCATGCCGTTAGCGGAAATATTCGAGATTCGTACCCGGATTTCCTGATGGGGATGAAATTCGCAAATCGTCTCAAAATCGACCGCGAAACGCGTGGCTCGACGCATATCAGAGGCTGTTTGAGGTGGTAGGCCGGTCATTCGCAGCGAGCTCCGTATATGGTTCATCGTAACCATATCGCCGGTTTGAGAATAAATGGTAAATGACTGTTGTGGGCCTATGATTGCCCGTGGAGTCAGACCTTACGGAGTAGTCCGTGCTTTTTCTTGCCAGCAGATATTTTTTTGTCATCCTCGGTCAAGTCAATCATGGCTGCAGCATCCCGAACCGGTTCGTCATCAATCCGAGCGCCGCCACCTGCGACCATCCGCTTGGCTTCGCCTTTGGATGCGCAGAACCCTATTCCCACCAGGGCATCGAGAATTGAAATCTGACCGTCAGCTATCTCGAATACCGGTAAATCGCCGCCTGCAGTGCCTTGTTCGAAAGTCTGTTGCGCTGTTTTTGCAGCATCTTCAGCAGCATGATGTCCGTGCGCCAATGCTGTCGCGGCATCAGCCAGAACTTTCTTGGCCTCGTTGATATTGGAACCCTGCAGCGCTTCCAGTCGCGTGATCTCATCGAGATCAATATCGGTGAACAGTCTCATGAACTTGCCCACATCGCGATCGTCGGTATTGCGCCAGAACTGCCAGTAATCATAAGGAGAGAGCCGGGCGGCATTCAGCCAGATCGCACCATCCACCGATTTGCCCATTTTCGAGCCATCAGCCTTGGTTATCAGCGGCGTGGTGACTCCGAACAGATCGGCTCCGTCTATCCGGCGGCCCAGTTCGATCCCGTTGACGATATTGCCCCATTGGTCGGAACCGCCCATTTGCAACTGGCAACCATATTGCCGGGACAACTCGACGAAGTCATAGGCTTGCAGAATCATATAGTTGAATTCGAGAAAGGTCAGCGGCTGTTCGCGTTCCAGCCTGAGCTTCACAGAATCAAATGTCAGCATGCGATTGATGGTGAAATGACGACCTATGTCGCGCAAGAACGGAATATATTCGAGTTCACCGAGCCAGTCGTTATTGTTGACCATTATCGCGTCGGTCGGGCCATCGCCGAATGTCAGGAAGTTCTCGAAACAGCCACGGATTTTCGCAAAATTCGACGCGATTCCTTCATCGTCGAGTATCTTGCGCATCTCGTCTTTGCCGGACGGATCACCAATTTTGGTGGTTGCACCGCCCATCAAAACGATTGGCTTATGCCCTGCTTGCTGCAGTCGACGGAGCATCATGATCTGGACAAGATTCCCGACGTGAAGGGAATCCGCTGTGACATCAAATCCGATATAGCCGGGAATGACGCTCTTCGAAGCAAGCGCATCCAATGCATCGGCATCGGTTAACTGGTGGATATAGCCGCGATCATTCAGTAGACGCAGGAGATCGGATTGATAATTTGTCATGGATTGGTGCGTTACATGGAGACAACGAAAGTCGCAATATGCGTTTGAACTTGCAAAGCCATTCCGTGACGCCGGTATCTGCCATAGATCAAATCACGGTTGAATGGTCGATGTCGGAGACCGGCACGATATGGCTGCGATATCATGCAGACGGGAATGTCCAAGAAGTCAAACTACCGGATAATCTGGACCAGTCGCAACGGGCTGATGATTTGTGGCAACATAGCTGCTTTGAACTGTTCCTCGGCGAACCGGGTGGCGAGCGATATTGCGAGTTCAACTTTTCTCCGTCGGGCAACTGGGCCGCCTATAGTTTCGACCGGTATCGCGACGGCATGAGCAAGTTACCGATGGCTCGACCACCTGAAATATATATGGATTTCAGCGACTCCCATATGGCTCTTGAAGCCACTCTGGCGTTGCCCGATCTCTGGATCGCGAACGAGCTCTATGCGGGTCTGTCTGCGGTCATTGAAATGCAAGATGGCGAGAAATCACTCTGGGCTTTGGCGCATCCTGCAGCTAATCCCGATTTTCACAACCGAGATGGTTTTACGCTCAAAATGGAGGCGGCGGAACGTTGATGAAATTTGGTATAGATAGGCTGATTGAAGATCCGGAACTGCGGCGGCCATTGGCGGGAAAGCGTGTCGCATTGCTTGCGCATCCAGCTTCGGTGACGCAGGATCTTGCCCACAGCCTCGATGCATTGTCGGCGATTGACGGGATTAACGTTACCGCGGCTTTTGGCCCGCAGCATGGTCTCCGCGGAGACAAGCAGGATAATATGATTGAGTCGCCCGATTTTAATGACCCGATCCATAATATACCGGTGTTCAGCCTCTATGGTGAGGTTCGGCGCCCGACAGGCCAGTCGATGGGAACGTTCGATGTCATCCTGATTGATCTCCAAGATCTGGGATGCCGGATTTACACGTTCATCACCACCTTGCGCTATATGCTGGAAGCGGCTGCGGAACACGGCAAGACGGTCTGGGTGCTGGACCGGCCCAATCCCGCCGGCAGGCCCGTTGAGGGCACGTTGCTGGAGGACGGCTGGGAAAGTTTCGTAGGGGCAGGGCCGATGCCGATGCGGCACGGACTGACCATGGGTGAGATGGGGCACTGGATGATCAACCATTTTGGCCTCGATGTCGATTATCGGGTTATCGAAATGCAGTGCTGGCAGCCCGAAGGTGCGGGTTTTGGTTGGCCGGCGGACCGCATCTGGATCAATCCCAGTCCCAATGCACCTAATGTCAACATGGCACGCGCTTATGCCGGAACGGTGATGCTCGAGGGAACCATGTTGTCCGAAGGGCGGGGAACCACAAGGCCGCTGGAGCTTTTTGGCGCGCCGGATATCGATGCGCGGTCGGTCATTGCGGAAATGCAGCGAATGGCGCCACATTGGCTCAAGGGCTGCCTGTTGCGGGAAATCTGGTTTGAACCGACGTTTCACAAGCATCAGGGACAATTGTGCAACGGGGTGCAGATCCACGCCGAAGGTCCATCCTATGACCACGCCGCTTTCCGACCGTGGCGATTGCAGGCCTTGGCGCTAAAGGCGATCGGACAGCTTTATCCGGGATATGCGCTGTGGCGCGACTTCCCCTATGAATATGAGAATGACAAGCTGGCGTTCGACGTCATCAACGGTGGGCCGTCGTTGCGGGAGTGGATCGAGAATCCGTCTGTGACAGCGGATGATCTGGACGCGATTGCAGTTCCGGACGAGAATGACTGGGGCGAGATCTCACAGGAATTTCGCCTCTACTAGGCATGCTGCACTGCAACATATCCGTTGCAATTGATCACGAATCTGGTAATTTGCCGCCATGTTACCGAGTAAAGAATTTTTCGAAGGCGTTGCGCTGAAAAAATGCGTGGCCGCGACCTACAACAACACGGCTTTCAAGCTGGCGCCGCATATTCTCTATACGCGCCATGACGAGATGCATGTTGATGCCGTGCCCCTGGAAAAAGACGGACAACCGCCACGGGAGATCAAGCTTGCTACATTCAAGCTTGCTGGCCTGAAAGACGTGCAAGTGGAAGAGCAGCATTTCGAGAAGTCTGATGTTTTCGAGCCAGAAGCCGAAAAATATGACGGAACGACCTTGCTCGCGATCGAGGATTAAGAGTTAGCCCTGTTTTCGGGTCAGTTCTTTCATCGCGTCGCTCAGACCGTCGACCGTCAGCGGATACATCCGGTCATTCATCAGTTCGCGGATAATTTTGACGCTTTGTGAATAGCCCCATTGCTTTTCAGGCACCGGATTGAGCCATGCCGCAGCAGGATAAGTGTTGGTCAAGCGCTGCATCCAAGTAACGCCGGCTTCCTCGTTGAAATGTTCGACCGATCCGCCCGGATGAGTGATTTCATAAGGGCTCATCGACGCGTCGCCGACGAAAATCAGCTTATAATCATGGCCATATTTGTGGAGCACATCCCAGGTGTTGGTGCGCTCGGAAAAGCGGCGGCGGTTATCCTTCCACAGGCCTTCATAAGGGCAATTGTGGAAATAGAAAAATTCGAGATTTTTAAATTCGGTGGTCGCGGCGCTGAACAGTTCTTCGCAGAGCTTGATGAACGGATCCATCGAGCCGCCAACGTCCAGAAATAGCAATAATTTCACCGCATTGTGCCGTTCCGGCCGCATGTGAATGTCGAGCCAGCCCTGCTTGGCGGTGCCGTTGATTGTCCGGTCGATATCCAGCTCGTCCGCGGCCCCTTCGCGGGCAAATTTGCGCAGGCGCCGGAGCGCAACCTTGATGTTCCGCGTTCCGAGCAGCTTGGTGTTGTCGAGATTCTGGAACTCGCGCTTGTCCCAGACCTTGATCGCCTTTTTCTGGCCGCCTTCGCCGCCAATCCGTACGCCTTCGGGATTATAGCCCGAATTGCCGTAAGGAGAGGTGCCGCCGGTGCCGACCCACTTGCTGCCGCCTTCATGGCGCTTCTGCTGCTCTTCCAGACGCTCTTTCAGCGTCTCCATGATCTCATCCCAGCTGCCCAGAGACTTGACCTTTTCCATTTCTTCTTCGGACAAATATTTCTCGGCAACGGCTTTCAGCCAGTCCAGCGGAATATCCTCTTCCTGCGTGCCGTAGGAGGTTTCGATACCCTTGAAGACTTTGGAAAAGACCTGATCGAAGCGGTCGAGCAAGCCTTCGTCTTTTACGAAGGTTGCGCGGGAAAGATAATAGAATTCCTCCGGACTGCGCTCGATAACGTCCTTTTCGAGTGCCTCGAGTAGAACGAGATGTTCCTTTAGCGAAGCCGTGATGCCGGCTGCTCTAAGTTCGTCCATGAAGTTGAAGAACATCGTCTGTGCCTTTGCTTAGCGCGCTTCGCGTTTCGCCATGAAGGCCAGACGTTCAAACAGCATCACGTCCTGCTCGTTCTTGAGCAATGCGCCGTGCAGGGGCGGGATCGCCTTGCTGCTGTCGTTCGATTGCAGCGCTTCGAGCGGCATGTCCTCGTTGAGGATCAGCTTCAGCCAGTCGAGCAATTCGCTGGTACTTGGCTTCTTCTTGAGGCCGGGAACGTCGCGGACATCGTAGAAAATATCCATGGCCTTCTTGACCAATATCCCCTGAATATCAGGAAAGTGAACATTGATGATATCCTGCATCGTCTCGCGATCCGGGAATTTGATATAGTGAAAGAAGCAGCGACGCAGAAAAGCATCGGGCAGCTCTTTCTCGTTGTTCGAGGTAATGATCACGATAGGGCGTTCGGCGGCCTTGATCGTCTCTTTGGTCTCGTAGACATGGAATTCCATGCGGTCGAGTTCCTGCAGCAGATCGTTCGGAAACTCGATATCCGCTTTGTCGATTTCGTCGATCAACAATACGGGCAGTTCGGGAGCGGTAAACGCCTCCCACAGCTTTCCCTTGCGGATATAGTTGGAAATGTCGTGGACCCGCTCATCGCCCAACTGGCCATCGCGGAGACGCGCCACCGCATCATATTCGTAAAGGCCCTGATGCGCCTTGGTGGTGGATTTGACATTCCACTCGATCAGCGGGGTGCCCATCGCCTTGGCAATTTCATAGGCCAGTACAGTCTTGCCCGTGCCCGGCTCGCCTTTGACGAGGAGAGGGCGGCGGAGGGTCATGGCAGCGTTGACAGCAACCTTCAGATCATCGGTTGCAACATAGTCTTTGGTACCGTCAAAACGCATGATTTTCTATTCCTTGCCGTGAACGTCAAAGCATAGGCGATAGTGAAAACTCCCGTTCCAAGCAAGTTAATCATTTAGTTAAGTTTTGCCAAAAATGGCGAGTTATTTAACGGGCAAGCCGCATGTTTCGCCGGGCTTCCAGAAGCTGCCAAAGGCCGCGATGCTGGTTGAGCAGCTGTTCCGCGCCGAAATTCAGCGCTCGCTCTAAAGCGGGTGTTTCCGCCAGTAGACTATTGAGGCCCGCGGTTTTTTCGGGGCTGGGGAGAATCGAGGAGCGGGCTTCAACGCCGACACGCAGGGCGATTTCCTCCAGAATATGTCTGATATGATGCCAGTCGGCAACCAGAGCGATGGCCGCACCGATGGCGCACCCGCTTCGATCGGACTGGGACAGCATCTCGAGCGCCTTGCGCTGACCCAGCACGGCGGCGTTGCTCTGGTCGTCGAGACTAACGCCCGAAATCGGTCCGGCAGCCACGGTCAGCTTGGTCAGGAAGGATCGTTCGGCAGCAAAGCCGTCGGTCGCCTGAATCAGCCATTCGCGCGCGGCGTCATCGACGGTTTTGGTCGCCGCATGATCTATCACGCCCGGATGGCGCCCGTGCAAAACGCACAGGAAATGAACGATATCGGCGACATCTGCTCCAGACAGAATCGAGAAATCCTCGGCGATAAGCCGGACATAGGGCGCTGTGTCGCTTCCATATGTTCCGACCTGTCCAGCGAAGCCCGGCTGTGTCACCAATTGCGCATTTTGTCCTAGCATCGCATTTCCGATATCCGAATAAAGTTGCGAATATGCATTGAGCATCTTCGTCTGTCTTCGAATATAGCGACGATACCTAAAGAGTAGGTTTACCCGCTGTTAGGGATTTACAAACCATAGCAATTGACGCGGATCGCGAAATTATTGATCCAGGAAGCTCCGCATCTTGCGGCTGCGGCTTGGATGCTTCAACTTGCGCAGCGCCTTAGCTTCAATCTGCCGGATACGTTCGCGCGTCACGCTGAACTGCTGGCCGACTTCCTCGAGCGTATGATCGGTGTTCATACCGATCCCGAAGCGCATGCGAAGCACGCGTTCTTCCCGGGGAGTCAGGCTCGCCAATACGCGAGTCACGGTTTCCTTCAGATTCGCCTGAATAGCCGCATCGACCGGAATGATCGCGTTCTTGTCTTCGATGAAATCACCGAGATGCGAATCTTCTTCGTCACCAATTGGCGTTTCGAGCGAAATCGGCTCCTTGGCAATTTTCATCACCTTGCGCACTTTTTCCAGCGGCATGGAGAGGCGCTCCGCCATTTCTTCCGGCGTTGGTTCGCGGCCCTGTTCATGAAGGAACTGACGGCTCGTGCGAACCAGCTTGTTGATCGTTTCGATCATGTGCACCGGAATACGGATGGTCCGCGCCTGATCGGCAATGGACCGCGTGATCGCCTGGCGAATCCACCAGGTTGCATAGGTGCTGAACTTGTAACCGCGGCGATATTCAAATTTATCGACCGCTTTCATCAGACCGATATTGCCTTCCTGAATCAAATCGAGGAACTGCAGGCCGCGGTTGGTATATTTTTTGGCGATGGAAATAACGAGACGAAGATTGGCCTCGACCATTTCCTTCTTGGCGATACGCGCTTCACGTTCGCCTTTCTGGACCATGTTGACGATCCGCCGGAATTCCACCAACGAAGTGCCGGTGGCGTTGGCGATATCGGAAATTTCTGCTCGAATGCGGTCAACCGAATCGACTTCTTTTTCGACGAAAGCAGCCCATTTCTTGTCGGTCTTGGCCATACTCGCGAGCCAGCCGTCGTCGAGTTCGTTGCCGACATAGCTTTCCAGAAACGCGCGACGTGGCACCTTGTGGCGCTCTGCCAGACGAAGCATCTGCCCACCCAAAGTCGTCAGCCGGCGATTGAACGAGTAAAGCTGGTCGACCAGAAACTCGATTTTATTGGCATGAAACTGCACGCTTTCGACCAAAGCGGTTAATTCTTCGCGCAAATCGTGATATTTCTTTTCCGAAGCGGCAGGGAAATCCTTGCCTGCGGCAAGCGAATCCAGACGGGTGGTCTGCAGTTTCGAGAATTTTTTGAACACCGAAGTGATTTCTGCGAATTTCTCCAGCGCATCGGGTTTCAGCGCTTCTTCCATTTGCGCGAGGGAAAGGGTGTTGTCCTCCTCTTCCTCTTCGACCACGCGCTTGGTGCGACGTTCGGTCAGCTCGGCTTCATCGTCATCTTCGCCGTCAGCGGATTCTTCATCCTCGACTTCGTCATCATCCTTGAACGAGGGGCCAGCGGTTTTCTCGCTGATTTCGCCGTCATCATCATCTTCGGCCTCTTCCAGGTTCTCCGGAACAGGATCCTTGGAAAGCATGGCGTCGAGATCGAGTATTTCGCGCAACTGCATTTCGCCGTCATTGAGCGCGGTCGACCATTCGATGATCGCGTTAAAGGTCGTCGGGCTTTCGCAAAGCCCCCAGATCATGGTGTCGCGGCCAGCTTCGATACGCTTGGCAATGGCAATCTCGCCTTCGCGGCTGAGCAATTCCACAGCGCCCATTTCGCGCAGATACATGCGTACCGGATCATCAGTGCGGTCGGCGGTCGCTTTTTTGGGAGCGGCGGCAGCGGCTTTCTTGTCCTTGTCCTTGCCGTCAATGGATTCGACTTCTTCGCCGGCCAGTTCTTCGGCAGCTTCCTCGTCATTCTCGACAATCCGGACACCCATTTCGGAGATGGCGGACATGACGTCCTCAATCTGCTCGTTCTGGTCCTGGGGCAGGGCTTCGTTCAGCTCGTCAATCGTCAGATAGCCGCGCTTCTTGCCTTGAGCGATCAGTTTCTTGATGGCGCTATCGTTGAGATCAATCAACGGTTCATCTTCGGCTTTGGTGTTTTTCGCTTTACTTGCCAATGGCTCAGGCCCCTAATTTAAAAACTATATAGCGTCATCGATCTGGGTCAGTTCGACCAATCGCTCGTGAAATATTTGCTTCGCTTCGCGAAGGCGCTGCTGCTCGGCATAACTTTCTTCCGTAAGATCATCCTGCACCCGCCGCGTTGCCTCCGCGAGAGCTGCTTCCAGTCCGGGACGCGCAGTCACCACTTTTATCGCTTCTGCCAAATCCCGATGCGCCCGTTCGATCAATAGCGAAGGGGCATCGTCTGGCAGCTTGCGGTTGAAAGTGAAATTCAGCGCGTCGGCCCGTAACAGCCCTTTTGCGACATTATAACAATCTGTCTTTCCCAATATGGTAAGAAGGCCCTGCATATCAAGCGTTTCTTTGCGCATTGCGACATTGATCAATTCGCCGAGCAGGGACTGCATTTGCGAATCGGCGAGTTTCATCGCGCTGAGCTCTTCGAAATGGTTGGAAATCCGGCACGGATGGCGGATCAGGCCGCCCAATATGCCCTTGGCAATCTGGAGGTCATAGCCCTCGATCAAAAAGGTCTTGGTGTCCTCCAGCGGTTTGTAAGAGACAAATTTCGACGGAAACTTGCGGTTGGAATTCTGCGGGTGACGGCCTTCGGAGCGATTGTCCGTCTGAGTAAAAAACGTCGCCTGATAGCGCTCGTTAAACACCTGCCGGTAATGCTGGGCGATGTCCTGGTCGGCAATATCGCGGACATGATCGGACAGGCGCTTTTTCAGGCCGGCCTTGGTTTCCGGTGTGTTCAGCGGTTCCGCATCATATTCCACCTGCCAGATCTTGTCGTCGAGCATCTGCGGTTTCGCGACCAGGGCGGCAAAGGCATGGGCGCCGTCGGAGCGGATCAGGTCGTCGGGGTCTTGCCCCGCTGGTAGGGAAATGAAGTTGAGACTGTGCGACGGGCGCAATATCGGCAGGGCGCGCAAGGCAGCGCGCATGGCGGCTTTCTGGCCGGCATTGTCGCCATCAAAGCAGAGGATCGGCGCCTCGACCATTTTCCAGATCCGTTCGATCTGATGCTCGGTCAACGCCGTGCCTAGCGGGGCGACAACATCTTTGAACCCGGCTTGGGCGAGGGCGATAGCATCCATATAGCCTTCAACCACCAAGATGCGTCCGGTCTGACGCGAGGCAGGCGAGGCCTTGTCGAGATTGTAGAGCGTGCGGCCCTTGTCAAATAATGGCGTGTCGGGAGAGTTGAGATATTTCGGTTCACCATCGCCCAAAATACGACCACCAAAAGCAATCACCCGGCCGCGCGGATCGCGGATGGGGATCATCAGACGCCCGCGGAACCGGTCATAGGGATCCTTGTCATCGACCTTGATCAGCAGGCCTGCCTCGATGAGCTGGTCCGTACCGTGATTGGAGAGTGCGTCCTTGAGCCGCCCACGGGAATTGGGCGCGAAGCCGAAGCCGAATTCGCGGATCGTGCTCTCCGATATGCCGCGATTATTCAGATATTCCCGCGCGCCAGCACCCTCGGTGCTGTTGAACCGCTCGACAAACCAGTCCTGTGCTGCCTGCATGACGTCGTGCAGGGTTGCCCGGACTTCCTGCCGCTGGGCCGCGCGGGGATCGGGGGCAGGGACTTCCATTTGCGCTTCGGCGGCGAGGTCCTTGACCGCATCCATGAAGCCGAGTCCGCGCTGCTCGGTCATCCAGCTGATCGCGTCACCATGGGCGCCGCAGCCGAAGCAATGGTAGAAGCCCTTTTCGTCGTTGATAGTGAAGCTGGGCGATTTCTCGTTATGGAACGGGCAGCAGGCCTTATATTCGCGACCGGCCTTCTGGATTTTGACGGTGCGCCCGATCAGCGTCGACAGCGTGACGCGCGACCGCAGTTCTTCGAGCCATTGCGGAGTGAGGGTCATATATCCCCCTCCCGCTTGCGGGAGGGGTTAGGGGTGGGCATGTCTTTCAAAGCCAGCTCAATCCGCCCAACAACACCCGCAACATTGTTCAAAACATCATCATTTGTGAATCGAATGACCTTATACCCGTGCTCGACAAGATCGCTTGTTCGCTTCGCATCATAGCTTTGCTGTGTTTCATGCGAATATCCATCAATTTCAATGATCAATCCCTGCTCGCGGCACAGGAAGTCAGCGTAATAGGGGCCAACTGGCATCTGTCGGCTGAATTTGCGCCCGCCGACCTGCCGTTTCGATAAATATTTCCAAAGCTCTCGTTCAGCCGGTGTGGCTGCATTGCGCAGGGATTTGGCGCGGTCGGTATTTCTTGGTTTGAAAACTACCACTGTTTTTCTTTTCAGTCCCACCCCTAACCCCTCCCGAAAGCGGGAGGGGGATTTTTAGTTCAGCTCAAAGCCGCTTTCACCAGGGCGCTGGCTTTGCTCATGTCGATTTCGGTTCCGTGGCGTTTTTTCAGTTCGCCCATCACACGGCCCATATCTTTCATGCTGTCGGCGCCCAGTTCACTCTTTATGCCGGCGATCAATGCAGCGGTTTCTTCCTCGCTCAATTGCGCGGGAAGAAATTCCTCGATCACGGCCAGTTCCTGTTGCTCCGCGGCAGCGAGTTCGGTGCGGCCGCCGCTTTCGAACATGTCGATCGATTCGCGGCGCTGCTTGGCCATTTTCTGCAGGACATCGGTGACCATAGCATCGTCATCCGGCGCGTCACCCTTGGTGCGCAGTTCGATATCCTTGTCCTTGATCTTCGCCAATATGCTACGGGTTGCGGCGGTGCGATCCTTGTCACCGGCCTTCATGGCGGCAATTTGCGCGGCTTTCACGGTATCGCGAATCATGGCGTTCCTCATATTTTTGGAGTAAGCGACCACTATAGCGGGAAGATAATTTTTTTCATAGATTGTGACGCCAGAAATCTGGTTCTAGGTCCCATGAAATTTTGCGCCCCAGACGGACCCGAAGGAACAGCCCATGACCCATGCCCATAATCCCGCCGCTCCCGAGGGTGCAACAGGGATATTGGTATTGGCCGATGGCACAATAATATGGGGACGCGGCTTTGGCGCGACTGGCTCTGCGGTCGGCGAAGTCTGCTTCAACACCGCGATGACCGGCTATCAGGAAGTGATGACCGACCCGAGCTATGCCGGGCAGATTGTGACCTTCACCTTTCCCCATATCGGCAATACCGGGACGAACGACGAGGACATTGAGGCGGACAGCCCGCATGCTCTGGGCTGCATCGTCCGCGAGGATATTACCGCCCCGTCCAATTTCCGCGACCAGAAGCCGTTTGACCAGTGGATGGCGGAGAATGGCCGGATTGGCATTTCCGGTGTGGATACAAGGGCTTTGACCCGGAGGATCCGCGAAGCGGGCGCGCCCAATGCGGTGATCGCCCATGATCCCGAGGGCAAGTTCGATATCGACGAATTGCTTGGTCAGGCGCGGGCTTGGGCCGGTCTTGAAGGCATGGATCTGGCCAAGGAAGTGACCGGGCACCAGACGCAGCTTTGGGACAAGGGCGGCCTGTGGCGGCTGGGTCATGGCTACGCGAAAATGGAAGAATTGGAAGCATCTTCTGCTTTGTCTGAGGATGACCCAAAGTTCGTCAAAGTTCGGGCCAACGAGCGACCCCATGTGGTCGCCATTGATTATGGTGCGAAGCGCAATATCTTCAGAAATCTTGTGAAGGCTGGCGCGAAAGTTACTGTTGTTCCAGCAGAAACTTCCTATGATGAAATTGTGGCGTTGCAGCCGGCCGGTGTGTTTCTGTCCAACGGCCCCGGCGATCCGGCGGCGACCGGTTCCTATGCCGTTCCCGTGATCCAACAGCTGTTGGAACAGGATATTCCGCTGTTCGGCATCTGCCTCGGCCACCAGATGCTCGCCCTTGCGGCGGGTGCCAAGACGGTTAAAATGCATCAGGGCCATCGCGGCGCCAATCATCCGGTGCAGCGGATCGGCGGCGGCTGGTCCGAGACCGAAGGGCTGGTCGAGATCACCAGCATGAACCACGGCTTCGCAGTCGACGGCGACAGTCTGCCCGACAATATTCACGAAACCCACAAGAGCCTGTTCGATGGCAGCAATTGCGGCATCGAAATCATCGGCAAACGCGCATTCGGCGTGCAATATCACCCCGAAGCCAGCCCCGGGCCGCAGGACAGTTTTTACCTGTTCGAGAAATTTGTCGGGGGGTTGTCATGAAGGCTGCCTTCTTGATGGCTTTGATTGTTTTGTCGACCACCGCTTGCTTGGAACTTGCAGATTCAAATTCGACGGCAGTTGCAGCAGTCCAAACTGAGGCAAAACCAGATGCCGTTGAGAAAAGGGTCAAGAAATGTGACCCGACCACGCATATTACGTCATTTGGAAATCAACATGTTCGTTATTTCGACGTTTGCCAGAATGACATCGGAATAATGTTCCAGGCCGTATCTGGATTAGATGGCAAGTACTCGGTATCTTATCATGTGCTTGAGACTCCCTGTGCATTGGCCGATTTTACTAATGGTTTCTTTAAACCAGCTGCGCTTCAAGGCTTAGTAAAAGACCAAGTAAACATGATCCGATCCGAGATTGACCCAGTTGTAATAAAAATTATTGAGAAATGCCAACTAGATACTCAAATTGAAGATATATTCGGTGAACATTTTGAAAATGCTTATTCAAGTTTCGGAGATGGTTGGTGGCTTTCGGTTGAGCATCAAGCGAGCTATTATGAGCAGAAGCTATAATGCCCAAAACATCTAACATTTCCCCAACCCCCATCGGAGGCCCAATCCAGTGAGCGGCCCGATTGATCCCGCGCATCTTGCCGAAGAATGGGCAATTGATGACGAAATTCTGGAGAATATGGCAGATGGCGGCGATTTGGTCGTGGAATTTGTCGAGGGGTCGAGGTCAGAATTGAGTTTCGAAGGAGGACGATGATATGTTTCAGTCGATCATTTTAGCTTTGGCCATACAAGGTGCCCACGATGTTCCAAAAATGGAAGTTCCAGATTCAAAAACCGTCAGCACTATCGAGGCAGCTGCCGAAAAATGCCTATTGACGCCCTTGAATATCGACTGGGAAAAGAAAGACGAAAGGACGCTAAAAATTAACCTAGCCAATTCTTTGCTAGAAACGGATGAAGGCAAGAAACAAGCCACATTCATGCTGGCTGTGCTTAAATATTGCATTTTCAACTGGGCGTATGATCGGGAAGTCACCGTCATGTTTGATGCCGGTGAAGGTGAAAAACAGGAATAAGTTGATCTGATGCGTAAAAGAACGGATATGAATTTCATCATCAGCGGCCCAAAGCAATGAGCGGCCCGATTGATCCTGCGCATCTCGCCGAAGAATGGGCGATTGATGACGAAATCCTGCAGAATATGGCAGCGGGTGGCGATTTGTCGCATGTTGTGCGCGAAATTAACGTGCAATTTGTCGGCGCGGTCGCTGATCTCAACAAGCTGAAGAATGACGCGGCGAAATGGGGCTTTCGCTCGGCTCTGGTCTCCAACGAGGATGACGAGTGGGTGATCGAACTGCAGATCGACCTCGACACCAAGCGCGAGACGATCCGCGAACTGACCCGCAAATGCCTCGAGATCGAGAGCGAATATGACATCGACCATGATGGTTGGGGCTGCTTTGCCTGCAACGAAAATGGCGAGATTTCTGATGAGAATCCGGCGTGATGGGTGGATCGGGTGTCCTATGAACAATCCAAATCCGTCAAACGGGTCGGGAAGCTCCTTGTTGTTCTCGTGGTCCTATTTTTTTTCTCCATTCCCTTTCATGAACGAGTTCAAAAAGCATATTTCGATTTGGTTCTCTCTACTTGCCAGCAAAGCAGCGGATTGGAGAGCGTCGAGTGGCACAAGGTTCCCGCGTTTGATGCAGACGTTAGCTATTTCTATGGAACGACCAATTCTGAGATTTCAGTCACAGAATGCGTCAGCAACTGGGCTTTCTTTCTTGTGGAGGATGGGATTGCTCAAATTGACGATTACCGCCCAGAAGCAAAAACAGCTTTGGTACGGGTCTTCTCAGGTGATCAATTTTCTCCTCCCGAAGAGAATTATAGTTTCAAATTTATCAAATATTACGGCGCCGCCGCCAGAACTCTGAGAACGGACAATAATGCCCAAAAGAACTGACATAAAATCCATCCTCATCATTGGCGCCGGCCCGATCATTATCGGCCAGGCGTGCGAGTTTGATTACTCCGGCACACAGGCGTGCAAGGCGCTGAAGGAAGAGGGCTATCGGATCATCCTGGTCAACTCCAATCCGGCGACGATCATGACCGATCCGGAAATGGCGGATGCGACCTATATCGAGCCGATTACGCCCGAAATTGTCGAAAAGATTATCGAAAAGGAACGGCCGGACGCGATCCTGCCGACGATGGGCGGGCAGACGGCTCTGAACACGGCGCTCTCGCTCAACAAGATGGGCGTGCTGGAAAAATATGGCGTCGAGATGATCGGCGCGGATGCCGAGGCCATCGACAAGGCCGAGGATCGCGAGAAGTTCAAGGTCGCGATGGACAAGATCGGTCTCGAAAGCCCGCGCAGCGCGGTGGCACATAGCGAAGCGCAGGCGATGGAAATCCTGGAGGAAATCGGGTTGCCGGCGATCATGCGGCCCAGCTTCACGATGGGCGGCACCGGCGGCGGGGTGGCCTATAACCGCGAGGAATTTATTCACTATATCCGGACTTCGCTGGACGCTTCGCCGACCAACGAAGTGCTGATCGACGAATCGCTGATCGGCTGGAAAGAATATGAGATGGAGGTTGTCCGCGACAAGGCGGACAATTGCATCATCATCTGCTCGATCGAGAATGTCGATCCGATGGGCGTGCACACCGGCGACAGCATCACCGTTGCCCCGGCGCTGACCCTGACCGACAAGGAATATCAGATCATGCGCAACGCCAGCATCGCGGTGCTGCGCGAAATTGGTGTCGAAACAGGCGGTTCCAACGTCCAGTTTGCGGTCAATCCGAAGGATGGCCGGCTGGTCGTCATCGAGATGAACCCGCGGGTTTCGCGCTCGTCTGCTTTGGCCTCCAAGGCGACCGGTTTCCCGATCGCCAGTGTCGCCGCGAAACTGGCGGTCGGTTATACGCTGGACGAGATCGACAATGACATTACCGGCGCAACTCCGGCGTCGTTTGAACCGACGATCGATTATGTCGTCACCAAGATTCCGCGCTTTGCCTTTGAAAAATTCAAGGGCGCCGAGCCGCTTCTGTCCACCGCAATGAAGTCGGTTGGCGAAGTGATGGCGATTGGCCGCAACATCCACGAATCGATGCAGAAAGCGCTGCGCGGTATGGAAACCGGTCTCGACGGCTTCAACCGGGTGCAGGAACTGATTGATGCGCCGCGCGAAGATATCGCCGCGGCTCTGGCGCGCGCCACGCCGGACCGGATATTGGTTGCCGCGCAGGCGATGCGGGAAGGCTTTTCCAACGAGGAAATCCACAATATTGCCGGTTTCGATCCCTGGTTTCTGGCCCGGATCCGCGAAATCATCGATGCCGAACAGCAGATCATGGACAAGGGATTGCCCAATGATGCGCAAGCTTTGCGCGCGCTGAAGTCTATGGGTTTCTCCGATGCGCGGCTGGCCAAGCTGGCTATCGACTCGGTCCATGTGGCGGGTGGTGCAGGGCGCGCGGTCGCCGAAGGCCACGGGCTGGTTCATGACGCGCTTGCCGCCATGGCGGGCGCGACGACCGAGGCCGAAGTGCGCAGCCTGCGTCACAAGCTCGGTGTGCGGCCGGTTTTCAAGCGGATCGATACCTGCGCGGCGGAATTTGAAGCGAAGACGCCTTATATGTATTCGACCTATGAAGCGCCGATTTTTGGTGCGCCGGAATGCGAGGCGCAACCATCGGATCGCAAGAAGATCGTTATATTGGGCGGCGGACCAAACCGCATCGGGCAGGGGATTGAATTCGATTATTGCTGCTGCCACGCCTGTTTCGCGCTGTCGGATGCCGGTTTTGAAACGATCATGATCAACTGCAATCCGGAAACCGTTTCGACCGATTATGACACGTCCGACCGGCTCTATTTTGAGCCGCTGACCGCCGAAGACGTGCTCGAGATCCTGCAAGTCGAGCAGCAGTCCGGCGAACTGGTCGGTGTGGTGGTGCAATTTGGCGGACAGACTCCGCTGAAACTGGCGCAGGCGCTGGAAGACGCGGGTATCCCGATTCTCGGCACCTCGCCGGACGCGATTGATCTGGCCGAAGACCGCGAGCGTTTTGCCAAGTTGGTCAACAAGCTGAAGCTGAAACAGCCGGAAAACGGCATGGCCCGGACCCGCGACGAAGCGGTGAAAATCGCTGAACGGATCGGTTATCCGGTCTTGCTGCGGCCCAGCTTTGTGCTGGGTGGCCGGGCGATGGAAATCGTCGATGGACCGGCGCAGCTGGAAAATTATATCAATACGGCGGTTCAGGTGTCGGGCGACAGTCCGGTGCTGGTTGACCAATATCTGCGCGACGCGGTCGAAGTCGATGTCGACGCGATTTGCGACGGGGACGAAGTGATTGTCTGCGGCCTGCTGCAGCATATCGAGGAAGCCGGAGTCCATTCTGGTGACAGCGCCTGCTCTATTCCGCCACACAGTCTCAGCGATGAAATCATAGCCGAAATGGAACGGCAAACCGAGGCGCTGGCTTTTGGCCTGAAAGTGCGCGGCCTGATGAACATCCAGTTCGCGGTCAAGGATGGCGAAGTCTATCTGATCGAGGTCAATCCCCGCGCCAGCCGGACGGTGCCCTTTGTTGCCAAAGCGATTGGCGTGCCGATTGCCAAGATTGCGTCGCGGGTGATGGCGGGTGAAAAGTTGAAAGACCTGCCGGCGATCGACCGGCATATCAGTTATACCGCTGTCAAAGAGGCGGTGTTTCCGTTCAGCCGTTTCCCCGGCGTTGATCCGATCCTGTCGCCGGAAATGAAATCGACCGGCGAAGTCATGGGCATCGACCAGGGCTTCCCGATTGCCTTTGCCAAGGCGCAGCTCGGCGCCGGCAATATTTTGCCCAATGGCGGAACGATCTTCATCTCGGTCAAGGAAACCGACAAGAAGGTGATCGAACCGGCGGCGCGTCTGGCCGAAAAGCTGGGCTTCAAGCTCATCGCCACCTCCGGAACCGCGGATTATCTGACCGAGCACGGGATCAAGGTGGAGAAGGTCAACAAGGTCATCGAGGGACGGCCGCATATTGTCGACCGGATCAAGGATGGCGAAGTCAACCTGATCTTCAACACGACCGAAGGCTGGCAGTCGCTCAAGGACTCGAAATCGATCCGTGCGGCAGCGCTGGTTGGCAAGATTCCGATCTTTACGACAGCGACAGCCAGCAACGCCGCGATGCAGGCGATTGAAGCGATGCGCGATCAGACTCTTGAAGTTCGCGCGTTACAGTCCTATTATAAGGCTTCGCAGACTTAATTTTCCGACATTTCGTCAAACTGCGGGCGCTCCTACCAAGCGGGGCGCCGGAAAACTGTTTTAGACGCTGCACGGCAGAAATCGGCAGCGTATCAGTAAGGAAAGGCCAATCTAATGGCTGTTGAAAAAGTACCAATGCTCGCCGAAGGCCATGTAAAAATGGAGGCCGAACTCAAGGCGCTGAAGCTGGAGCGTCCGATCATTGTCGACGCGATTGAGACCGCGCGAGCGCACGGTGATTTGTCGGAAAATGCCGAATATCACGCGGCCAAGGAACGTCAGGGCCAGGTCGAGGCGACGATCGGTGATCTTGAGGACAAGCTGTCCCGCGCCCAGGTTATCGATCCCAAAACTCTGTCGGGTGACAAGGCCGTGTTTGGCGCAACCCTGACTCTGCTCGACGAAGACGAAAAGCCGGTGAAATATCAGCTGGTCGGCCAAGCGGAAGCCGATGCCAAGTCCGGCAAGATCAGCTATAATTCGCCGATTGGCCGGGCCTTGATCGGTCGCAGCGTCGGTGAAGAGATTGAAGTGACCGTGCCGGCGGGCGATAAATATTTCCTGCTCGAAAAAATCGAGTTCATCTGAACCAGATGAATATACCCGCCGGAAAGCTGACCAACGGATTGATCATCGCCAATGTGGTGATCTATCTGGTGATCTGGATTTTCGGCTGGCAGCAGGAAGCGTTGCTGCGTGGCGGCATGTTCCCGATCCGGCTGAGTGGCGAAGCGCTTGATCTGACAGCTTATGGCTGGATGGTTCCGGCCTGGCTGACTCCATTATCCTCTGCTTTCCTGCATAGCGGACTGTTACACCTCAGCTTCAACATGTTGATGTTGCTGTTCTGCGGCCGCTTTGTCGAACAGGCATTGGGCGCGCAGCTGATGGCGGTGCTTTATGTGGTCGGTGCTTATGCTGCGGCCTTTGCGCAATATGCCGTCGAGAGTGATTCGATGATCCCTATGATCGGCGCAAGCGGCGCAATCTCGGCGATATTGGGCTCTTATGCGTTGCTGTTTGCGCGCAACAAAGTCGCTCCGGTCGGGCCGATCCCGGGCCATATTGTCCGCATCCTCTGGCTGACGCTGGCGTGGGTCGGTATCCAGCTGATGATTGGCGTGGCGACCAGCGGAAGCCTTCAGGGCATCGCGATATTCGCGCATATCGGCGGATTTGTAGCGGGTCTGGTCCTGACCAGACCGTTGCTCAGCTGGCGGTTCCGCAGCGCCTGATCTTCGAGTGGCTAGTCTTCGATGGGCTAGTCTTCGAGCGGCACATCCGGTTCGAGCAGCTTGTGCAGATGCACGACGACATATTTCATCTCGGCATCATCAACCGTCATCTGCGCTTTTGAACGCCAAGCGTCCTCGGCTTCCTCATAGTCGGGATAGACCCCGACGAGATCGATTTTGTCGAGATTGACAAATTCCAGGCCGCGCGGGTCCTTGACCCGTCCGCCCATGACCAGATGCATCTTGCTGCGTTCTTCGTTCATTTCTTGCCCTGATGTTCGTCTTTCACCGCATCCTGTGCTGCGGCCATCGCGGTCTTAGCAGCCTCGATCGCTTTGCCAAACAGATCTTTGAACTGGGCGCGCATATTGTCGTTGCTGAGGCCGAGTTCGCCGATCTGGTCCCGGCTCGCATCCTTGGCGGCCTGAAAGGCTGTTTTTGCCGTTTCATTGATCTTGCGACCGGCACCGCCGACATATTTGCCTTCGGCTTTGCTTTTCGGCAGCAGGGCTCCGATCAGGACACCAAGTGCGGCGCCACCGGCGACGATGGCCAGCGGGCTGTTGGTCAGGGTTTCTTCGGATTTTGCCACGGCCTTTTTCGCCGCATCTCTTGTGGCAGCAACGCTTTCGGCCGCTTTATCACGGCCTTCGCCGAGCATCGCCGCAGCGCGCGCCTTGCTTTCCGACATTTTCTCGCGGGCAGCGAGCGAGCCTTCGGTTGCGATTTCCTTCGCCGTTTCGAGCCGTTCCCGGGATGCCGCGCGGGCTTTGTCAATATTGTCGGTCAGTTTGTTCATAGTCTATTCCTCGGTTTGATCCGGCTCGGATATTTTGCGATTGGCGATAAGCTTGGTAATCGGGCGGCGCATGGCGATCAGCGTCGCTGTTGCGGCGACCGTAGCAGACAGGCCCGGATTCGAACGGATACCATCGATGGCGGTCACGCCGGCTTTGCGAACACGATCTGCCGCTTTATTCTTTGCTTCTGTCATCAGATTGGCCGGCTTCAGCCGGGTGCGGGTTTCGGCTGTATCCCGTTTCAGATTGGCGCGCGCCTGATCCCGGTCGATGGCAAGATTGCGCAGGCTGAATATCTCGTCGTTATTTTTCGGCATCATCAATCTCACGCATCATTTTCGTCCAGCGGCAGTTTTTTTGCCCGTTTTGTTGCCATGCGCATGGTTGTCGCGGCAACCAGCAGAGCCGCTCCCGTAACGATAGCGGTTGCGGCGATCGGGCCAAGATAGTCCGACAATATTAGCAGCAGGCCGAGGATCAAGGCAATGATCGCTGTGGTTCCGGATATGATCGCAACGCCGGCGAGCACCACCACGCGTTTGGTCGCCGCCATATTGATCGACAATTTGGCGCGATAATATTCGACCTCGGCATGCGCCAATATGCGCACATCCTCTATCAGGCCGGTGACCTGGGATTTCAGGGTTTTCGATTCCGCTTCATCCGCAAACGAGGCTGCGGCATCGTCGGAAAGACGCTCTTCATCCAAAACTGGAATTTCCTTGTCCTGCAACATTCGTCAGCCGTGCATTTGGTGTCGCCATGCTACACTCATGCGTCGTTATCATCCATCCCTGATTTGATCAGACGGGATACAAGAAATCCGACCACTGCAGCTGCACCGATTGCCACTGCCGGACTTTTGCGAACATATCCGCGCGCATCTTCGACGATTTCATCGATTTCCCTAGAATTCAGCTTCTCGGCAAAGCTGGACACGGCATCTGCTGCCGAACGGGCATAATCGCCATATTTTTCGCCGACATTATCATCGATGGTTTTTGCGCTATCCTCGATCATCTTGCTCAGATTCTCGATCGCTGTGCCGGTGCGTTCCTTGCCCTGGCTTGCAGCCGACTTGGCCTTTGTCAGCGCGCGGTCCTTGAAATCACTCGTGGTTTCGGATTTCGTCGCTGCAGCCGTGGTAGCGCCGGCTTTCAGCGGCGCGGCTTTTTGTGCCTTTGTGGTGCGCGTTTCCGAAGTGTCTTTAGTAGCAGCGGTCTTCTTGGCTGCGGTTTTCTTCGTGGCGGGCTTCTTTACCGCAGCCTTTGTCGGTGCCTTTTCGGTTGATTTTTTGACTTCTGCCATGATCAGTTTTCCTTCTTCATCTGTCTCTTGCCAACACTCCACAAGCGGAAAGCGTTCCATTTATGGTTCCCTTACATTCGAAATGGTATCATTTGCTTTTGAATCAAGGGGGAAAGCGGCGATAAAAGCGGTTCAATGGATTGCAAGAAGCCGGTCATCGCTATAAGGCCGTGGCCATCATTATCCTTCATTCGGAGCCCCAACATGACCGCAATAATCGACCTTCATGCTCGCCAGATCCTGGATAGTCGGGGTAACCCGACGGTAGAAGTTGATATATTGCTGGAAGACGGCAGCTTCGGTCGCGCGGCGGTTCCGTCCGGAGCTTCAACTGGCGCCTATGAAGCGGTCGAATTGCGCGACGGCGACAAGAGCAAATATCTCGGCAAGGGCGTTCTCAAGGCAATTGACGCGGTTAATGGCGAGATCAAGGGAGCGTTGCTCGATCTGGACGCCGAGGATCAGGAAGAACTGGATGCGGCGATGATCGCGCTCGATGGCACGCCCAACAAGGCGAGACTGGGTGCGAACGCGATTTTGGGCGTGAGCCTCGCGGCTGCAAAAGCGGCGGCCGATGCGCGCGGCCTGCCGCTTTATCGTTATGTCGGCGGCGTGTCTGCGCATGTCCTGCCGGTGCCGATGATGAACATCATCAACGGCGGCGAGCATGCCGACAACCCGATCGATTTTCAGGAATTCATGGTCATGCCGGTTGGCGCCGACAGCCTGTCAGAAGCCGTTCGCTGGGGCTCGGAAATTTTCCACACTCTGAAAAAGGGCTTGTCCGAAAAAGGCCTGGCTACCGCCGTTGGTGACGAAGGCGGTTTTGCACCCAATCTGGGGTCGACCCGCGAAGCGCTGGATTTCATCATGGCCTCGGTTGAAAAGTCTGGTTTCAAAATCGGCGACGAGGTAGTGCTCGCTCTCGATTGTGCCGCTACCGAATTTTTCCGCGATGGCAAATATCATATCTCGGGTGAGGACAAGGTGCTCAGCCCGGTAGAAATGTCAGACTATCTCGCTGCTCTGTGCAAGGACTATCCGATCAAGTCGATCGAGGATGGCATGTCGGAAGATGATTTCGAGGGCTGGAAGCTGATCACCGATGCGGTGGGTGACACAGTGCAACTGGTCGGCGACGATCTGTTCGTTACCAATCCAGAGCGGCTGTCGATGGGTATTGAAGATGGCCTGGCCAATTCACTGCTGGTGAAAGTCAACCAGATCGGAACGCTCTCGGAAACGCTGGCAGCGGTCCGGATGGCGCATAATGCATCTTATACTGCGGTGATGTCGCACCGCTCCGGTGAGACCGAAGATTCCACCATCGCCGATCTCGCGGTTGCGACCAATTGCGGTCAGATCAAGACCGGCAGTCTGGCGCGTTCCGACCGGTTGGCGAAATATAACCAGTTGATCCGGATCGAGGAAGAACTGGGCGATGTTGCGCATTACGCAGGACGTTCGATTTTCAGCTGATAGCCGTTTCCTCGTCTCTGGGGGGCGTTTGGGCGCTGAACTGCCAAAATGGGTGTTAAGCCTCTTGCCAGCGAATCACTTTTCTGATTCAAGGTGAAAGTCATGGCACAGCAGGAAAAAATTTCAGGTCTGATCAGAGCGGCTCTCGGGCCGGGATTCGCTCTGATGACTTTGCTCGCCATCGCCGGCTATGCCGTGCTCGGCCCAACCGGAGTTCTGGCCTGGGGTGAATATCAGGCAAAGCTGGACACGCGCGGAATCGAACTGGCCAAGCTGGAGGCCGAGCGGGACGCCTTGAAGAACAGGGTGGAATTGCTTGATCCGCGAGGCGCTGATCCGGACCTGATTGGCGAGCTGCTGCGCAAGAAGGTCAATGTCATCCATCCGGACGAAATCATCGTTCCGTTGAAATAACCAGCAGCCGTTTCAATCAGCCGATCAATTATTTAATCGGTCACTGAACCTAAGTACTTGGGTAACGGAACAGTTTTGGCTATGCTATTTGCTAGTCAAAAAAAGGATCCCGCTCGCGTGGCAAAAGCTCCCCGGAAAACCACCCCAGCCAAAAAACCGACCGCGCCCAAACGCGCGCCGGCGAAAGCCAAGCCGGTCGTGCATTCGACCGGAGGTCTGAAGGCTCCGATTTACAAGGCGACCAAGGCAGAGATGCTGGATTTCTACGAGCAAATGCTGCTTATTCGGCGCTTCGAGGAAAAAGCAGGGCAACTTTATGGCCTCGGTCTGATCGGCGGTTTCTGTCATCTTTATATCGGTCAGGAAGCGGTTGTAACCGGCCTGCAATCTGCGATCAGCCCGGGCAAGGACAGCGTCATTACCGGCTACCGCGATCATGGCCATATGCTGGCTTGCGGAATCGATCCGAATATTGTGATGGCCGAACTGACTGGCCGCGCGTCGGGCATTTCGAAGGGCAAGGGCGGTTCGATGCACATGTTCTCCGTCGAGCATGGCTTCTATGGAGGTCACGGTATCGTCGGCGCGCAGGTGTCGCTTGGCACCGGACTGGCCTTTGCCCATAAATATAAAGAAGATGGCGGTGTCTGTCTGGCCTATTTCGGCGACGGTGCTTCCAATCAGGGGCAGGTCTACGAAAGTTTCAACATGGCCGAACTCTGGCAGCTGCCGGTGATCTTCGTGATCGAGAATAACCAATATGCCATGGGCACCAGCGTCAACCGTTCTTCGGCCGAGGATCAGCTTTACCGGCGCGGTGAAAGCTTCCGTATTCCCGGCGTACAGGTCGACGGCATGGATGTGCTGGCAGTGCGCGGCGCAGTGGAAGAAGCCCTGAAAGACGTGCGCAGCGGCGGAGGGCCCGTTCTGATGGAACTCAAAACCTATCGTTATCGCGGCCATTCCATGTCCGATCCCGCGAAATATCGTAGCCGGGACGAGGTTCAGGATGTGCGCGAGAAGTCCGATCCGATCGAACGGCTGAAGGCGGCTCTGCTCAAGCAGGGCTTGAAGGAAGAAGAACTGAAAGCCATGGACAAGAAGGTCCGGAAAACCGTGATGGAGGCGGCGGACTTCGCCGAAGAGTCACCGGAACCGGAATTGTCCGAACTTTATACTGACGTGCTGGTGGAGCAATATTGATGGCTATCGAATTGAAAATGCCCGCCCTGTCTCCGACCATGGAAGAAGGCACTTTGGCCAAATGGTTCGTCAAGGAAGGCGACGAAGTCCGCTCCGGCGACATATTGGCCGAGATTGAAACCGACAAGGCGACGATGGAATTCGAGGCGGTCGATGAAGGCGTGATTTCGAAAATTCTGGTCGAGGCCGGAACAGACGAGGTTACGGTGGGAACGGTGATAGCCGAAATGACCGGAGAAGACGAAGAGGCCGGATCCGAAGCTGAAACCGCTCCGGCCAGCGAAGTGAAGAAAGAGGCCAAGCCCGAACAAGCCAAACCCGAAGCGACCGAGGAAGAGAAGCCCGAAATTATGCAAGCCGCTCCGCCGGCACCGGTTTCGCGGGCCGATGACCCGTCGGTTCCGGCGGGTACATCCATGGCCTCGATCACCGTTCGCGAAGCCCTGCGCGATGCGATGGCCGAAGAAATGCGCAGGGACGATACGGTCTTTGTGATGGGCGAGGAAGTCGCTGAATATCAGGGCGCTTATAAAGTGACTCAGGGCCTGCTGGATGAATTTGGCGCGAAACGGGTGATCGACACGCCGATTACCGAACATGGTTTCGCCGGCATCGGTGCTGGCGCAGCAATGGGTGGTCTAAAACCGATTGTCGAATTCATGACCTTCAACTTCGCCATGCAGGCGATTGACCAGATCATCAACTCCGCGGCCAAGACCAACTATATGTCTGGCGGCCAGATGCGTTGCCCGATCGTTTTTCGCGGTCCCAATGGCGCGGCCTCCCGCGTGGGTGCACAGCATAGCCAGAATTACGGTCCATGGTATGCGGCCGTTCCCGGCCTGATCGTCATTGCGCCTTATGATGCCGCCGATGCCAAGGGCCTCTTGAAAGCGGCGATCCAGACTCCCGATCCGGTCGTATTCCTGGAAAACGAGTTGCTCTATGGACGCTCGTTCGATGTTCCGGAAATCGAGGATTATACGCTACCGATCGGCAAGGCCCGGATCATGCGCGAAGGCAGCGATGTCACGATCGTCAGCTATTCGATCGGTGTCGGTCTGGCGCTGGAAGCGGCAGATAATCTGGCAGGCGAGGGTATCGAAGCGGAAGTTATCGATCTGCGCACGCTGCGACCACTGGACACCGAAACCGTGTTGAAGAGTCTCGCCAAGACAAACCGGATGGTTGTCGCCGAAGAAGGCTGGCCGACCTGTTCGATTTCGAGCGAGATTGTGGCGCTATGCATGGAGCAGGGCTTCGACGATCTCGATGCTCCGGTGATGCGGGTGACCAACGAAGATGTGCCGCTGCCTTATGCCGCCAATCTCGAGAAAGCGGCGCTGATCGACAGCGCACGGATCATCGCTGCGGTGAAGAAGGTCTGCTATAAATAGGGTCTTGCTGTTCTGAAGCGGTCTAGTTCACACCGTCAAATATATCGCAACTGGAAACCGGATCACTTCCTGTCCGGTCATAGATTCGCGTCAGGTCACGACGGTCACGCACATTGAAAGCACCGCGCGTCGTGATCGTTCGCGTGCTCGTGAAGGTGCTCGATATCAGCGGCTGATAATCGTAGGAGATCTCGACAAAGATCACCGCCTGATCGGCGGGCGCGGTTACGCGCGCACCTGCCGGCCCCATGCCGTTAACGGGACGGGATGAAGAATTTACGCCCGCGGTGCCATAGCTTGATACATGGGACTTCTTGCCCTTGCATCGCTGCCAGTTGATATATTGACCGCCATCGCTATGCTTTTCGAGGCTGCTTAAGATGATCCGGCCATTTTCAAATATATCGACATAGTTACCGGCCTGACGATCGGCGCCGACAAACAGGTCATTGATGTCGCTTTCGTAGATTTTCTTCTGCGACAATAATGAACCCTCGCCGATACGCGAGGCATTGTCGGCAGCATGCATGGAAATCTGGTTCACGCGCATTCTGACCATCGCGACATTCGCAACTTCTGCGCCATACATGCCGACGCCCATTAAAATTGGCAGCGAATAAGCCAGCTCAATGAGCGCAAGGCCGCTGGTATTGACCGCGAGAGCGGACAAGGTGCGCTTGATAGACAGGAAGGGGTTCAGCCTGCTGAGTTTTGGTCTTAGGTACAATTTTTTATCCCCCCGCGCTCAGATTGTTCGCCGAACGGCTGGTTCCGGACAACCGTGCTTGCCTGAATGACTTCATCCTGTGACAGTCCGATCATCTCCGCCATGGGAAACAGTCGGGGGTAAGTCACTTTGACGGTATATAGAACGGCATCCTTGGCATTACCCTGACCGGCAGCGCCACGGTCAGCATCCCAGCTATCATTGTCATTGGCGTCATCATAAGGTTCGCCGTTATTGCACTCGCCGTCGTTATTATTGTCGGTAAAATCTTCGGGCTTCGCGACGTCTGAAAAATCGCTGTAGTTCCGGCGACTGAAGTCAAAATTCGATACCGGTTCCGGTTGCACAACCGGCAACATCAGTTCCTTGACGCGGTCATCGATAGCGCCGGCATTGGCGGAGCCATTGTCCAGGCTGGCGTCTCGAGCGGCCTTTTGCACGGAGCCTTGCAGAATTGCGGTCGCGTAAATGCGATGCCCGAGATCGAGCATGCCCATGATCAGCAGGATAAGGACCGGGGCGACCAGGGCGAATTCCACCAGCGCGGCGCCAACATCATCCCTTTTCAGGGTGCGGAGTTTGTTCAGAAATTCCCGCATTAGTTCGTCAGTCTAAGTTGCGAGATATCGCTGGCGATGGAGCGGAAATTGGCCAACAATTCGGCACTGTTGCTCGCACTGTAGAATTTCCCGGAGGTTGCGCAGTTGCGCAAATTGGTGATCGAACTGGAACTCACACCGTTACCGAAGGATACCACCCACAAGGTGATATTCTTGTTTTTGATAGCACCACACATCGCCAGAAAACGACTGTTGACCTGGGTTGTCAGATCATTTGTCGATGGCGCGCTGTTCGCCGACGTCCTGCGACGGTCATACCATTCCACCCCGTAGGACGTATATTGCGAGCTGCTGGTAACGGTGTCGCCATCGGTCATGAAGATCAGGTGGCGATCAATTGCTCCACCGGTATCCGATGCCGCATTTTCCGAGGCGAACAATCCGGTCGGAGAAAGAAGGCGAGCGCCCCAGATCAATCCGATATCATGATAGGTACTGCCGATGGCATCGAGATTGTCGAGATAGGTGTCGAAATCGGAAGGCGTATCCCAGCGCTGCAACTTGCGGGCTTCGTTCGCGCATGTGTAGCTGAAATTCCGACTTAGATTGCTGGCGGTAGAAACGGTGGACGTCGTCTGATACCCGCTGGACGTGTATCGACCCCATACCGCATCATCAAGCAAAGGCCCCCACTGCGTCGCGGGGTCGCCGGTGGTCGGTAACCGGTCGATATTAAGGTCGTATGCGGCGGTCGGTATCGGGTTGAAATTGCTGGTTCTGACGGTTTGCCGTTCTTCGATACAGCCATCCCAGGACACGCCGGTATCGAGGCCTTCATTGCCGACCGGAAGGTCAAGCGAGTCATTCCACATCGATCCGCCGGCTTTCAGATCGCTGACATCAAAGGTAACCGGCTTGTAATCATAGCGGGAAAATACCTGCTGCTGTTCATATACGGGCGAGTTGATCTGCCGATATTCGCGCCGTTCTACGAGATCCCGGGTCCGAAGCTTGATTTTGCAGCGGTCTTTGTTGCTGCTGTAACTGGTGCTATAATCATATCTGGTTCCGTCGATATCTGTATACCAGCGGGTGATTTGCTCTCCACCGGAGGTCCATGTCGATTCGCCGTATTTGGATCCTTCGCTGCCCGACATATCATCATAATCATCCGGCTGAAGACTTTTGCACGCACTGTTGTTGCGGACATTATAATGGGTTTCGATTGTCGATTTGCCGCTCCAGCCTCCGTCATAGTAGAACGTGCTTCCATAGAGATAGGGCGTGCCTGGCGTGTAATCGACGATCACGTTTTCGGGCCGGGTGATTGCTTCGCGCGACTGATAGGTCCAGCGGTCCGCGATAGCATCATTCGGGAGAAGCTTCCCGACGTTTACATTGGTGCTGTATGGTACGAAGCCAAAGCGAAGATGAGCGGTGTTTTCGCTGCCGGATGCCGGTGTCGATCCGCAATCCTCGTCGCTATTTCTTTTTGCCAGCGTTTCATAGAAGCATTTTACCGCAGAGCGCAGCCCCCGGATTCTGGCGTTTGAAGCTTCTCTGTTGCCATTGTTGCTGCAATAGGAAGACCCGGTATCGGGGCAGTTCATCGAACCGGTCGTATCCAGAACGAACATGACATCGGTGTTGGGAATGCTCATCGAGGCGTCGCATTCGACCGAGACATTTTTGGTGCCGTAGCCGAACATTTGCATGACGGCCATATCAACCTTTACCGATGCAACGCCGGTCACGGTTCCGGCATTTTCCGAAAAGGCCGATGACCCATTGTAGGAGCCAAAGGCGTCGGTATCGAAATTGGCCTTGAACATATTTTTTGCGGCCGTGTCGGCTGCATTGCCGTTCGCGGTCCAGTTGCCGCTGCCCATCTGGCGCCGGCCTGCCAGCGCACCGGCATCGCATGCTTGCTGCAAACGCGTCTGCACCAGATAGATGCGGCTGACATCAACACCACCACCAATCATGGCGGCAAGCGGGAAAAGAGCCATGCCGGCCATGGCAAGCGTGTTGCCGGCGGTATTTGAACGCAGCTCTTGTAAAAAAGATTTCGCCGTTGTCATCTTGTCCCTGTCCACCATGCCATGCCCTTGATTTATACGTGAACGGCAGTGCCATCCAATTTCAATTCGGTCTGCCTGATAGGGATAAAAGGGTTAGTGACGGCGCAATAGGAATGGTTAAGGCCATGTTTACCTTGATTTTTCGCAGAAAACCGTTGACGCAAAGTCCATGTCTGACACGGTTTTACAACTTGAACCTTTTCACAGGTTGGTTCACGCCTATGCAAAGCGGGAGGATCGCTCTCGATACGCATTGCTATTCGCGCTCGATGCCCGGTTCGCTGATATTATCCGCTCAACATCGGAAATATTGATTGGACAGATGCGGTTAACCTGGTGGCGGGATATTTTTACCAAGTCTGCGTCTGAAAGACCGGCGGGCGAACCGCTGGTCGTGCAGATCGGTCTTCTCGAGGAAAAGGGTGTGAGTCTCGCGCCGCTCCTGACCCTGCTCGACGGGTGGGAAGCGATGCTCGATGATTTTCCCTGGCAGGATCGCGAATTTGACAATTATGCCATTGCGCGCGGCGGTGGATTTTTCGCATTTGCGCTGGCGGGTGAAGAGCCATTGGGTAAGCGGCAGGCCGAACTGGGCCGAGCGTGGGCTTTGTGGGATTTTGCCCGCCATTGTTCGGACGCAAAGATGCGCCAGTCTGCGTTCGACCGCTGCTCAGAGATCGTGACATCCCAGCCGCGGCCCGATTTTGACAGAAGCGGACGACCGCTCTCAATCCTCTGCAACCTGATGATCCGCGATGTTAGGAAGGGGCAACTGGCTGCCGATCTCTATAATCCGGCCAGCGCCGCGCGCATCATCTGGCACGGGATTGCTGGCCTTTAGACCATAGATCAATAGCCGCTAATTTGCGGATTCCGCTTATGAAGAAATTCGTCGCCGGTGCTGCCGGCATGATGTTGATGTTAACAGCGGGCCTGTTCCTCTGGATCGGCGCAGAGGGGCAGGATGTTCCGATACCCGAAGCGCCGCCACCACCAGAGCCGGTTGATCCCGAGATCTTGCCCGAGGCTGATCTGGACGAGGAAACTGTCGGGCCGACGCCGCCCGAAGCCTATAAGGCCACACGCGAGGAAATGCGGTTCAACCGCTATGACCGTAATCGAGACGAGAGCATTACCCGTCTGGAGATGATGAGCAGCCGCACTGACGCGTTCAGGAAGCTCGATACGGACGGCAATAACCTGCTGACCTTCGAGGAATGGGCTGTCGCAACCAGTGACCGCTTCTCCGGTGCGGACCGCGACGGCAACGGACAATTGACGCGCACGGAATTCCGGACCACGCGGCCCAAGCGTTCCGTATCGCGGTGCAAATGCTAGGCGAGTTGCAGACCCTCTGCCGACAAGGGCTTTAACCATTGGGCGAAATCCGCCCGGGCTCTTGTTGTATAGGCTTCCTTGCGTTCTTTCTTTTTTATCCGCTGCTCGAAGGGAGGGAACAGACCGAAGTTGACGTTCATTGGCTGATAATCCTGCGCATCGGCACCGCCGGTGATATGCGACAGCAGCGCGCCAAAAGCAGTGGTCTGCGGCGGCAGGGTGAACGGCTCGCCGCGAATTTCTGCAGCGACCATCCGGCCAACCATCAGTCCGACCGCAGAACTTTCGACATAGCCTTCGCAGCCGGTGATCTGGCCGGCGAAGCGGATATGCGGGGCTTTTTTAAGCCTGAGTTCCTGATCGAGCAATTTCGGCGCGTTGATGAAGGTGTTGCGGTGCAGACCGCCCATCCGCGCAAACTCGGCATTTTCCAATCCCGGTATGGATTTCAGCAGGTCCGCCTGCGCGCCATATTTGAGCTTGGTCTGGAATCCGACCATGTTCCAGAGCGTGCCGAGAGCATTGTCCTGCCGCAGCTGGACCACGGCATAAGCGCTCTCACCGGTGTGGGCATTGGTCAGGCCAACCGGTTTCATCGGTCCGAAACGCAAAGTTTCCGGGCCTCGCGACGCCATCACTTCAATCGGCATGCAACCTTCGAAATAGGGCGTGTTCTTTTCCCATTCCTTAAAGTCGGTTTTCTCGCCGTCGAGCAGGCCCTGAATAAAGGCTGCATATTGATCGCGGGTCATCGGGCAGTTGATATAATCCTTGCCGTCGCCTTCCGGACCCACTTTGTCCCAGCGTGATTGCATCCAGGCGATGTCCATATTGATGCTATCTTTATAGACGATCGGTGCAATGGCATCGAAAAAGGCCAGCGAATCCTCGCCGGTTGCAGCGCCGATGCTTTCTGCCAGTGTCATGGCGGTCAGCGGGCCAGTAGCGACGATGGTCAAACCGTTTTCGGGTAGCTGATCGATTCGCTCGCGGACAATCTCGATATTGGGATGTTCGCTGAGCCGCTTCGTTACGCCTTCCGAGAAATGGTCGCGGTCGACAGCCAAAGCCGAGCCAGCGGGCAGGCGGTGCTTGTCGCCTTCACCAATGATGATCGAATTGAGGTCGCGCATCTCCTGATGCAGCAGGCCGACTGCGTTTTTCTCCGCATCATCGGAGCGGAAGCTGTTCGAGCAGACCAGTTCGGCCAGGCCTTCGGTCTGATGGGCGGGGGTCATGTCGCCGCCGCCCCGCATTTCGGAAAGGCGCACTTTTATGCCTTGTTCCGCGAGTTGCCATGCTGCTTCGGAGCCGGCGAGTCCGCCGCCAATTATGTGTACTTGTGTCATGCGCGCCTTAGTGTTGTGCAAAGGTCGCAATGTCAATCTGGCAGTCACGTCTGTTGCGTGTTAGAGGCGACTACGACCCGGGTGGAGACAATATTCCGATGAAAAGCGCATTTGCCGAAAACAGACCATTTTTGATGCTCAGCCTGTTGTTTGGCATCAGCTATTATTTTGCGTGTGTGCTCAACAATCCGGAGCTGCCCGAACCCTTGATCGTCGCCTGGAAGGGCGCTGGCGTCAGTTTTCTGGCGATATACGCCCTGATCCGGCTGCACCGGCTTGATGGCAAGATTGTCGGAGCAATTATGGCTTTTGGCGCGATCGGCGACATGACCTTGGAATATGACATGAGGATCGGCGCGGGAGCGTTCATGATCGGTCATCTTATCGCGATAGGCTTCTATTCCCGATACCGGCGGCACAAGCTCGGTTTCAGCCAGAAAATGTTCGCGATTCTTTTGGTGCCGCTATCGGTGTTGATCGCATGGGCTTTGCCATCGGTCAGGGGCGACGCATTGACCATCGCACTCTATTGCCTGTCGGTCGCCGTAATGGCCTCCATGGCATGGACCAGCCGTTTCTCGCGCTATCAGGTCGGCGCAGGCGCGATCCTGTTTCTCGTCTCCGATCTGCTGATATTTGCGAGGATGGGGCCGCTGGAAAACAGCTTCATCCCGACATTGCTGGTCTGGCCCTTCTATTATTTCGGCCAGTTCATGATTGCGACGGGGATTGTCAGAACCTTGCGGCACGAAATGGCGGCAGACAGCGCCGATCCGGTTCAGGCCTGATAGGCGGCGATCGTGGTCCGGTGCAGCAGGCGGTCGTGGCCGTCATAGCCACCGGTCGCGCAGTGCAGCACGGAGCGATTGTCCCACATGATCAGCATGTCTGGTTGCCACTTGTGGCGATAGATAAACTCGTCGCGGCTCTGCCAGACGTATAGTTGCTGGAGCAGGGGCAGGGCCTCTTCCTGCGCCATGCTTTCGAAGCCCATGATATAGCCCATGCAGCTGAACAGCCCCGGACGTCCGGTTTCGGGATGTTTGCGGATTAAGGGGTGGGTCTGGACCGCGCGGGCCGATTCGTCCGGACGAATCGCCATGCTGCGGCCTTCGTCCTTGTCGCCATAGGCGCCGTCGGGGGCGTAGGCGAGGCCAGCGCTGTGGATTGCGGTAAGGCCTTCATATTGCGCGCGGATTTCGGGCGGCATCGCGTCGAGCGCGGCGTGCTGATTGGCGAATAATGTGTCTCCGCCGGCGGGTGGAATGGTGATGCCCAGCAGGCAGGTTCCCGCTGGTGGTTGAGCCTGAAAGCTCCAGTCGCTGTGCCAGTTTTCCGCGAACAAAGGTGATTTCTCGTCGGCATCGCGGCGGATGGCGGCAATATGCGTGCGGTCCTCTATCGGATCGAAAAACGGATCATGGCCGAAGTCGCCGAAATAGCGCGTGAACCGCTCCAGATCGTCGTCGTTCATGGCCTGGTCCGGGAAGGACAGAACATGATGTTCGAGCCACGCCGACCGGATTGCGGCAATGCTGTCAGCGGAAAGCGGTTGTGTGAGGTCGATGCCCGTCACTTCTGCTCCGCAGGCTTGCCCGGATGGACTGATCTTCATTGGCTCTCCCCTCGACATTATTCCCGTTCTTGGTGAGCTTGTCGAAGCACCTCTTTCTGATGAGAGGTCTATTTTCGCAAGCCGTCCTTCGACAAATTCAGGACGAACGGTATCGGCTCATTCTTCGTTATCTGCCGGTGCTTCATCTTCAGACGCCGCAACATCGCCATCGGAAACGCCCTGATCGACCATTTCTTCGACCACGGCTTCTTCCGCCTCGTTTTCCGGTTCTTCTTCCTCGTCAATCTTGGCAGCGCCGACGACATGTTCGCCCTTGGCGACGTTGAACAATTTGACGCCCGAGCTGTTCCGGCCAATCACCCGCATGTCGGCAACTTTCATGCGGATCAGCTTGGCCTGGTCGGTGACCAGCATGACCTGCTCGTCGTCGGAAGCACGGAAGCTGGCTACGACTGTGCCGTTGCGCTTGATATTGTCGATATTCAGAATGCCCTGACCGCCACGACCGGACTGGCGATATTCATAAGCGCTCGAGCGCTTGCCATAGCCGTTGGCGCAGACGGTGAGGATGAAGTCCTCGGTTTCGCTGAATTCGGCCATGCGTTCGGCGGACAGCTCAGGGGCGTTTTCATTGTCCTTCCAGGGAGCGGCCTTGAGATATTGGTCACGCTCCTCGGTCGAGGCTTCAAAGCCGCGCAAGACCGACAGCGAAATAACCTCGTCGTCGCCCTTCAGCGCAATGCCGCGGACACCGGTGGACGTGCGGCTCTGGAAGGAGCGGACGGCATTGCCGGCGAAGCGGATGGCTTTGCCGTTCTTTGTGGCCAGCAGGACATCGTCATCGTCGGTCAGCAGCTTCACACCGATCAGGCGGTCTTCGCTGCCTTCTTCAAACTTCATCGCAAATTTGCCGTTCGATGGCACATTGGTGAAGCTGTCCATGCTGTTGCGCCGGACGCCGCCTTTGGCAGTCGCGAACATGACATGCAGTGCAGCCCATTCCGCTTCGTCCTCCGGCAATGGCAATACGGTGGAAATGACTTCTCCATCCGCCAAGGGCAGCAGGTTGATCATCGGACGGCCTTTGGTCTGCGGGCCGCCTTCCGGCAGCTTCCAGACCTTGAGGCGATAGACTTTTCCATGGGTCGAGAAGAACAATACGGGCGTATGGGTCGAGGTTACGAACAGTTCGGTGATCGCATCTTCATCCTTGGTCGCCATGCCGGCGCGGCCTTTGCCGCCGCGGCGCTGTGCGCGGAATGTATCGAGCGGTGTCCGTTTGATATAGCCACCATGGGTGACGGTGACGACCATTTCGGACCGTTCCATCAGGTCTTCGTCTTCCAGACCATCCCACGCTGCGGTAATTTCCGAAAGGCGTGGCGTGGCGAATTGATCGCGCACTTCTTCCAGTTCTTCGCGCATCACGGCATAGAGTTTTGCGCGATCGGCCAATATTGCGAGATATTCCTCGATCGCGATAGCCAGCTCTTTAAGCTCGTCGCCAATTTCTTCGCGGCCAAGCGCGGTTAGTTTCTGCAGACGCAGATCCAATATGGCTTTCACCTGAACCGTGGAGAGCTTGTAGCTGTCGCCCTCGACATCGGTTTCGGTCGCTTCGACCAATCGGATATAGGCGGCGATCTCGGCTATCGGCCATTCGCGCCGTAGCAAGGATTCGCGGGCTTCTGCAGGAGTGGACGAGCCACGGATGATCCGGACAACCTCGTCCATATTGGTGACGGCAACGACCAAGCCGAGCAAGATATGCGCCCGCTCGCGTGCCTTGTTGAGTTCGAATTTGGTCCGCCGGGTGATGACTTCTTCACGAAATTTGACGAAGGATTCGATGATGTCGCGCAATGTGAGGACTTCGGGCCGTCCGCCGCGAATGGCGAGCATATTGGCCGGGAAGCTGGACTGGGCAGGGGTGAAGCGCCAAATCTGGTTGAGCACGACATCGGTCGTGGCATCGCGTTTCAGTTCGATGACCACGCGGACACCGGCGCGGCTGGATTCATCGCGGATGTCGGAGACACCCTCGATCCGCTTGTCCTTGGCGGCTTCGGCGATCTTTTCAACCAAGCCGGACTTGCCGACCTGAAACGGAATCGATGTCAGAACGATGGAACGCTTGTCTCCGCGTCCTTCCTCAATTTCATGGCGCGCGCGCATCATGATCGATCCGCGGCCGTCCTTATAGGCCGCTCGCGCGCCGGATTGACCCAATATCAGCGGTGCGGTCGGGAAATCTGGTCCGGGGACAATTTCGATCAATTCATCAATCGTGATCCCGGGGTTTTCGATATAGGCAAGACTGGCGTTTATCACTTCACCGAGATTGTGTGGAGGAATATTGGTTGCCATGCCGACCGCGATACCGCCAGCGCCGTTGACCAGCAGATTGGGGAAGCGGGCAGGGAGCACGCTTGGTTCCTGCAGGCTGCCGTCATAATTGGGGATGAAATCGACGGTATCCTTGTCGAGATCGTTGAGCAGGAAATTGGCAACCTTGTTCAGCCGCGCTTCGGTATAACGCATCGATGCCGGCATGTCCGGATCCATCGAACCGAAATTGCCCTGACCGTCGATCAGCGGCACGCGCATCGACCAGTCCTGGGTCATCCGAGCGAGCGCCATATAGATCGCGCTGTCGCCATGGGGGTGATAGTTGCCCATCACGTCACCAACGATTTTTGCGCATTTGCGATAGGGACGTCCGGCGACCATGCCGCCTTCTTGCGCGGCAAATAATATACGACGGTGGACCGGCTTCAGCCCGTCACGGACATCGGGCAGCGCGCGGCTGACGATGACCGACATGGCATAATCCATGTAGCTGGTTTTCATCTCGTCGACGATGTCTATCGGTTCGATATTGGATGGCGACGGTGGAGTGGTTTGTTCGTTCACAAACAGGCCTTTTTCATGGGTTTTTTCTTGTCAATTCTCCTAGGGGATCGGGCAGGCAAAAGCCAGCCTTTCAGGCCAGTTTTACAATAATATTACAGCGCTGAAATCAGGGGTGGATTTCTCTGCCGTCCCAGGCAAAAATCTTGCCGCTGTCGGCGGGTTCCAGCGCCTCGAGAACGGCGAGAAGCTGGCGAGCGGCGCGACCGGAATCGAACAATTTTTCGGGCGAAACATTGCCCTGAAACGGGACGCTCAGCGCGGTATCGACCGTGCCCGGGTGCAGAGCCACAATTATCGATCTGTCATTCTTGCGCGACCATTCGATGGATAGGTTGCGGATCATCATATTGAGCGCCGCTTTGGAAGCGCGATACCCGTACCAGCCGCCAAGCCGGTTGTCCGATATGCTGCCGACGCGGGCTGAGAGGGCAGCAAATCTGATGGCGTCGTTCCGGTCCATCAACGGCAGAAAATATTTGCCGATCAGGGCGGGGCCAATCGCATTGACCCGATAATTTTTCATCAGCCAATCCGCATCCAACTGGCGGAGGCTTTTCTCCGGCCCCTGTTCCGCTTCGTGAAGCAGGCCGGTAGCGACGAAAATCATCGATGGTGAAATCCCTTCACCCTTGATCCACGCTGCTGCTTTCGCAATGCTGCCTCCCGAAGTCAGGTCGACGGGCACTGGGGTGTCACCTGAGCGGGAAAAGCGGATAACGGTTTCGAACTGGCCATTCGATTGCAGCGCATCGGCCACCGCCGCACCAATCCCGCCGCTAGCGCCAAAAACAACAGCGGATTTTCCGGTCATGAGCGGAGGAAGCGAAGGCTGCTTTCTGTGCTGCCGTCAGCATCATAGCGGTATCCGTCATAGTCGAAGCCCTTGAGCGCTTCCGGATCGGCCAGATGGTTTTCGCAAATATAGCGTGCCATCATCCCGCGCGCCCGCTTGGCCTCGAAACTGATGAACTTGGGACCGTCGGGGCTGTCCTTGCGGAAATCCACTTCAATGATTTGTCCGGGCAATTTCGCGACATGCGGCTTGACCGAAGCCCAATATTCGTTGCTCGCAAGATTGACGATGGTTTCACTACCGATCTGCTGGAGGTCCTCTGCCAGTGCGTCGGCGATCTTATCTTTCCAGAAATCGGTCAGCTTGTTGTAGCGCGGTGCCCATCTTGTGCCCATTTCCAGGCGATGGGGACGAATGAGGTCGAAGGGGCGGAGCAAACCGTAGAGACCGGAAAGGATTCGCAGATGACCCTGCGCAAAGGTCATGGCATCTTCGCTGATACTGTTTGCCTCGAACCCGGTATAGACATCGCCATTATAGGCGTAGATCGCAGGCCGTTCCGGCTGATCGAAAAATTCGCTATAGCGCTTGCGGTTGAGGGCGATCAGATTGTCCGAGACCGGCATGATTGCTTTCAGCTTCTTGACCGTCAGATTTCCGATTGCCTTGGCCAGTTTTTCCGTTTCATCGGGAAAGCGGTTTTCCGATGGCGAGGTCGCCGGAATAGCGGATTCAAAATCAAGCGATTTGGCGGGGGATATGATTGCAAGCACGCGATTCTACCTCATTATATTATATTGGCTGCCCAGCGGCGGTCGCTGTCCGGGACCGTTCAACCTCTATTCAGCGCATTAACGCTAGAAAAGACTAGAAAGCTTGGTAATAGGGCCAAGAGTGTGTGGTGCAACCATATTCCGGGGAACCCGTTTCTCCCAAATAATAATCATCCGGAGGATATTCATGCGTTTTTTATCTCATTTTTCCATGGCTGTGGCGTTGGCAGCAGTCGGCACGCTGGCAGTGACCGCGTTGCCGCAGAAAGCCGAAGCCGCAAAAAAGAAGCCGAAAGGCCCCAAAAATAGCAAGGAATTTACCGCGGTGATCCTTCCTGTTCAGAAGGCAATGGAGGGCGAAGATCCAGCTTCGGCCAAACCGCTGATGGATAATGTCCTTGCCCAGTCATGGACAGGATATGACCAGTTTGTGGCGGGTCAGTTCGCCGTAAACCTCGGTGTAAAACTGAAAGATCAGGGTCTGCAGGAAACGGGATTGACCGCAATGGTCGCCAGCGGTTTCGCGCCTGCTGAACAAATGCCTGCATTCAACTTCTATCTCGGCAATTTTGCCTTTGGAGATGAACGTTGGAGCGAGGCCGCGCATTATTTCCAGGCAGCTTATGACCTTGGCTATCGCGGTAACAATTTCGAACCTCTGCTGGCTGAGACATTTTTCAAGCGCAACATGCCTAGTGAAGGGCTGGCGAAATGGGACCAGATCATTACCGATGCCAATGCTTCGCAGACCAAGGCGCCGGAAACATGGTATCGGCTGGCCCGTGACCGCGCGCTGGCGACTGGTGACATGGGTGTCTACGCAAAGTGGGCTGCAAAATGGGCGTCCGCTTATCCTTCCGGAGATTCCTGGGGTGACGCCGTAGCGGCTACCCGGCGCACATTGAAGGCTGACAGCACGCAGAATCTCGAACTGCTGCGGTTCATGAAAACCACTGGCGCGCTCAAGACTTCGAGTGACTATAAGGAATATGCAGAAGAAGCGCAGCGCAAGAATCTGTTCGGTGAGGTGGTTGCCGTTCTTGAGGAAGGGCAGCAAAACGGCACCGTGGGCTCTTCCCATCCGCTGATCGCCGAATTGCTGGTACCAGCGCGGCGTGAAGTTTCGGGTGACAAGGCCTCCCTGCCAGCCCAGCCATCGGGTGTTCGTGGCTCCGGCAGCAGCTCGGTCATGATGAACTTTGCCGATGTCTGGCTGGGTTATAAAGACTATAACAAGGCCGTAGCATTTTACGAAGCGGGTCTTGCGAAGCCAAGTGCCGATTTGAATCGCGGTTATATGGGCGTTGGCACGGCTCATGCCTATGCCGGCGACTATGCGGCAGCGAAGCAGGCTTTCGGCAAGGTATCCGGTCCCCGGGCGCCATTGGCTGGAATGTGGCAGACCTGGATTGACCAGCAAACGGCACCGGCTGCTCCTGTAGCGGCTCCTGCGCCAGCGACTGTCGAACCCGCAAGCTAGTCGGCAATCCACTCAATATTTGAAAAAGGGCGCTCATGGCGCCCTTTTTTATTTCTGGAGCAGTCCTTCTAGTCCTGGATCGGAACCCCGGGCAGATGTTTGGCCGACCGGATCGTGAGCGATGTTTTTACGCTGGCCACATTGGGCGCTGCGGTCAGCTGGCTGGTCAAGAAGCTTTGAAATTGCTGAAGGTCCTTGGCGACCACCTTCAATATAAAGTCGATTTCGCCATTGAGCATATAGCATTCGCGTACTTCAGGCAGCTGTTGCACATGTTCTTCAAAAGCCTGCAAATCGGTTTCTGCCTGACTTTTCAGACTGACCATCGCGAACACCGTGATCGTATAGCCCATTTTCGCCGGATCAATCGCAGCATGATAGGAATTGATCACTCCCTCGTCTTCCAAAGCACGCATTCGGCGGAGGCAGGGCGGGGCCGTCAAGCCGACGCTGTTCGCCAGTTCCACGTTGGTAATCCGACCATCATCCTGCAGCCGTTGCAGGATCTTCAAGTCAATTTCGTCCAAGTTCATATCAGCCATAGAGATGTAATATCCGTTCGCGAATCATTTAATGGTTATAATATAATAAGCAGACCAAGCAACGCTTTCTCCCATGTCCCACATTGTGACGCGAGATATTCATCCCTTCCAGTAGCAGCCCGAAAGGGTTATCACCCAGTTAACAATTGGATAAGCCACATATTTTCGGGATCTGATATTGCGCTTCGATGACCGCCTGACCACCGTGCTCAAGGGGAGCCTGCCCGAAGGCGCTGGCGCCGCTACGCAATGGCGGCAAGTGATCGATCTGTTGGCGCAGAAACCCGGCGATCTGGCGAATCAGGACGTGCAGGCTGGCTTGACCCGGTTGCGCGATCTGCACGAGCGGATTTCCGAACAGGATCGTTTGATCGCGGTGCAATCACTGAACGGCCGGTTGCGCTCGGCTCCTCTGCTGGTTTATCTGACCGCCGATACCGACGCGATCTGTGACGCAGCGATGACCGCCGCCGATCTGACACCGGAAATCTGCGCCGACGCCTTTCCGAGACTTTCTCCGCGCGCCCAGCAACGATTGCGGGCTCAGGGCTTCGCGATAGTAGATAACCAACCCGACCGGCAAGTCCCGCAGGCCCCAGAAGAGGCGATGCCAGCCGACGACAGTCCGGGCGATACGCCTGCGATCGATTCGCCAGCGGAACAGCCAGCCGATCCCGCCGAACAACTGGCCGAATCTCAAATCAGTGCGCTGGTCGAAAAGATTGCCGATTATCAGAAGAATCGTCCGGTCGACATGGGGCGCGTAGCGGGCAATGAAGGTGGCAGTAAAAGCTTCTTTGCCGAATCACTCGAGAAGATCCGCTTTGAAACCGATGAATCGGGTACGATCAACTGGACCGAAGGGCCGCCAAAAGGGGCAATTGTCGGTGTTACCATAGCCCAGCCAGCCTTTGATGAAGGGCCAGGTCCCGATGCTTATGGTGCGGCGGCATTTCGTCAACGCATGCCGATGGAAAATGCCCGGATGCGACTTTGCGGAGCGGCCATAGTTGCCGGCGATTGGCGGATGAGCGCAATACCATGTTTCAGCGAGGAAACCGGTCGTTTTGAGGGCTATCGCGGCGTGATGCGGCGGCCCAATATGGCCGAGGATGCCGGTCATGGCGGTATAGACGTCGAGCGTCGTGAACAGCTGCAACAACTGATTCATGAATTGCGGACACCGCTCAACGCCGTCATCGGGTTCAGCGAGATTATCGAACAGCAGCTTTTCGGTCCGGCCTCCTTTGAATATCGGTCACTGGCGCGCAACATCATGGATGAAGCGCGACGATTGCTGGCCGGTTTTGAAGATCTGGATATCGCCGTAAAAGTTGATTCGGGGCAATTGCCGGAATCCAGCGGTATCACCAAGGCCGACTGGCTGTTCGAGCGGATGACGCAGCGCCTGCAGGGCCTGACGCAGAGCAAGGTGGTCGAGCTCAACATCAGCAAGGCGGAGCCGGTTCGACCGTTCGCGCTGGATGGCGAATCGGTGGAACGGATTTTTGCCCGCCTGTTGTCGGCGGCGATTATTTCCTGCGAGAATGGTGAAACCCTGAAGGGCGAATTGCGGACCCGGATCGGCGTGCAACCGACCAACCAGTTCACCCTCTCGCGCCCGTCGCGGATCAAGGATGTTGCCGAAAGCATATTGCTCGATCCGTCACAGGGCATTGATGGTGAGGTTGGTGAGTCCTCGCTGCTCGGTCTTGGTTTCTCGCTGCGTCTGGTGCGAAATCTGGCGCAGTCAGCCGGTGGCTCTCTCACTATAAACGCGGATAACATTGCCTTGACCCTTCCGGCAGCGACGACTAGCAAAATCAAAATTCGGGAAACGGAATCAGAATAGCCTGTCTGTTCGTGGCGGCGTTTTTGAGAGATTGCCGGTAACAGTGAGGTGACAGAAAATTCTGTACAGGGTCATCATCCGATGAAAATTCACAGACCGGATAGCCACCTCATCTGGCCGGAAAATTTCGGCAGACGCTTCTTGATTTCGATAGACACGGAAGAGGAATTTGACTGGAACGCGGCGTTTCAGCTTGATGGCCACACGACCATGTCGGTTCCCAAGCTTCAGGAATTTCAGGATTTTGCCGAGGCTCATGGATTCAAGCCGGTCTATTTTATCGACTATGCGATTGTCCAGGACGACGTGGCCGTTGCGTTTCTCAAGAGCGTTGCAGAGAAAAAGACCGCCGAAATCGGCGTTCATCTGCATCCCTGGATCAATCCGCCGTTCGAAGAGAATGTAAATGTTCACAACAGCTTTGCCGGCAATTTGCCGAAAGAGCTGGAAGAAGAAAAGCTTGTCACCTTGCGCGACGCCATTTGCGATAGAATCGGCATCACGCCGACGATTTTTCGTGCCGGACGCTATGGTATCGGGCCGCATACCGCCGAGCTGCTGATCAAACACGGCTTTGTCATGGACAGCAGTATCAGGTCGCGCTTTGACTATAGCGGGCAGGGCGGCCCCGACTTTCTGGCGGTTGGTCCCGAGCCTTTCTGGTGGGATGGAGACGAGAGGCTCCTCGAAGTGCCGCTGACGACCGTCTATTCGGGCCTTCTGCGCAAACAGGCAGGCCTGGTCGCGGGGATCATGGAAAAATATCCATTGGCCAATGCCGTATTCTCCCGCAGCAAGATGCTGGAGCGTATCCCGCTGACCCCCGAAGGCATTTCGGCGCGCGAGACAAAAGAAGCCATAGATGTCGCGCTGGACGATGATTTGCGGCTGCTGGTTTTCTCTTTTCATTCTCCGTCACTTGCTCCGGGTCATACGCCTTATATACGCTCTCAGGAGGATCTGGACGATTTTTACGACTGGTGGCGCGAGGTTCTCGGACATCTCGAAACGAGAAACGTGAAACCCGTCGATATCGGCCAGTTGATGGCGGCTGCGTCAGGCGTCTAGCATCTGATTGCCGCCAATCGCACGAATTGCGATGATCGGTCTTGCCAAATCGTTACAGCTTCCGCTATCGCACCATCCCATTGAGATCTGCCTGGAAAAGCTGCTCATATGGGCCTGTAGCTCAGTTGGTTAGAGCTGGCCGCTCATAACGGCTAGGTCGGGGGTTCGAATCCCTCCGGGCCCACCATATTTTTTTCCAAAGCCGTGAATCGCTCAGCTTCTGAGCGGCGGCAAAAAGAAGCGTGAAAAACCCTTTGCTTTTCCGAAAAGCACCGCCTAGGGGAAGCGCGCGTCGGGGAGTGGCGCAGCCTGGTAGCGCACCTGTTTTGGGTACAGGGGGTCGCAGGTTCAAATCCTGTCTCCCCGACCATTTTTCCTCTTGTATCTTGCGCTTCATATTCGGGTTGGCCACGGCCAACCCAGCGGTTAGCTGCCGCTGGACACCATTTGCCGCCACAGCTTGAAACCCTTGTAGACCAGAAAAATGCAGAGGATCAGCATCACCGATGCGATGATCAGCGCAGCCACCGGATTCGCGAATGCAAGAAAGAGCAGGCCGCCTGTCGCAATATCTTCGCCGGTTGAAACCACAGCATTGCTGACCGGCTCCGGACTGGTGTTGACGAGGGCGCGAGCGCCAGCTTTTGCGCTATGGCTCATCAGGGCAGCGCCACCGCCCAAGAGAAAGACGATGACTTGCCAAGCGGGATCGCTGGCATCGACAACCGCCAGCGCGAGCAGAGCGCCACCCAGCGGCCGGATCGCGGTGTGGATGGTGTCCCAGATCGAATCGAGCCATAGGATCTTGTCGGCGAAAAACTCGGCGATTGCGCCGAGCGCGCTGATTGCCAGAACCCAGGGATTGGCAAAGGCATCAAGCGTCTGCAGATTTTCCGGCAGGCTGATCCATTCGAGGCGCATGGCGAGACCGGTCACAAACAGCGTCAGATAAAGCCGCCAGCCCGATATCAGACTGACGCTACCGGCCAATCCCAATAGCTCGATTATTCCCATATCCTGATCCTGCCACGCTGTTCTATTTTTGGCAAATGCGATTGCATCTGCCGCTGACGATCAAAAGGCTTGGCAAAGCAGTCGCTTGCTGTTCATATGAAAACATGAACAAACCAAAGACCGACAGCGCAGCACCCGCGATGGATGCAATCACCGGCAAGCCGATGCCCAAACCGATTCCCGCTTCAACGCTGGTAATATTTCGTGATCAGCCGGGACAGAGCGCACCCGATCTGTTGATGGTGGAGCGCTCGGCAAAGATGGTCTTTGCTGCCGGCGCCGCCGTATTCCCCGGTGGCCGGATCGATGATGCGGATTTTGAATATGCCAAGGCGCTCGGCCATGCTGATTTTGATGAATATGGTGCGCGGATCGCAGCGGTCCGCGAATCGATCGAGGAAACGGGCATCGCGGTTGCGGTCGAGGGCGATCTGGACGCCAAACGCGTTCTGGAGGCCCGGGATGCGCTTCACAAAGGCACCGTCCTAGCCGAAATCTGCAACCAGTTCGACTGGCAGTTGGAGCTGGAAAAGCTGATACCCTTCTCGCGCTGGTGCCCGCCCTTTGCCGAAAAGCGCGTATTTGATACGCGATTCTACATGATCTCGCATGATGACCATCAAGCTCTGGCCACAGTTGACGAGACCGAGAATTACAATCTGTTCTGGGGCAATGCGCAGTCGGTGCTTGATCGCGCCGAAGCGGGCGAGGTGAAGATCATCTTCCCGACCAAGCGCAATCTGGAACGGCTGGCGCAATTCAGTTCATTTGACGAGGCGGTTGCCCATGTCAAAGATCACCCGTCGGTGATGGTCTCACCCAATATCGAGAAACGGGGCGAGGAAGTCCATTTGTGCATACCAGAGGGCATCGGCTATCCGATTACCTCGGAGCCAATGCAGGCGGTCCAGCGCGGTTTTAAAAAATAGGAAAAATGGTGCGCCCGGCAGGACTCGAACCTGCTGCCTCAAGATTAGAAGTCTCGCGCTCTATCCAGATGAGCTACGGGCGCATTGCAAAAAACCGCAGAATTTTGCGGTTTTGCGCCTAGTTTTATTTTTCAAACTTGTCAATAAGCTTGGTCTTTCGATCTTATAGCTTCATTGGACGGATAAGAATGAAAATGCTAATTCGAAATTCATGGAATTCCAATCACGCCTGTACAGAGCCCTACACGTAGCTTTGTTTTGCATGTTCACGCTGCTTCCGGTGCGACCGTCAGTAGCAACGACGTTACATATGACCACCGTTAAATGTCCGGTTGGAGGAGAAGAATTTCAGGATATCGGTATTTCCTCTTATTCGACATTTGGTTCGAGGCCGGACGGGAAACCTTATGGTACCCTGGAAATATTCCCGATGCATGAATGTCCGAGTAACGGTTTTGTGATCTTTGACGAGAATTTCACTCCAGAGGAAATCAAAAAACTTGAGCGAATTGTAAGCACTATCGAATATAAAAAAGTCAGTGCCACCGAAACGCCATATTATCGAGCATATTGGCTAGCCAACGCAATCGGCCGCGACACACTGGAGCTTTCGACATTGTTACTGCAGGCGAGTTGGGAAGTCGATTCCTATCCCGTTCAGAAAAAACGTTACCAGCAAAGATTTGCGTCAGTCTCCGACTCCATCACTTCTGCCGAATTTGAAAATAATGACGCATTCTGGCTGGCTTTGCGCAACGCCAATGTACATCGCGAACTAGGACGATTTGAGCAAGCGAAACACCGGCTTTACAGTTTGCTAGATCCACTGTTTTGGCCATCTGGTTCGGACGAATTGAGCGGCGCTGCTATGTTGATCAAAGGATTGTCGCAACTCATCGAAGAGAAAAATGTGAACAGCGATCCGGTGAATTTCATGCCAGAAGCTATGGGCTATTTCCATTGTAAGGATAATCCCGTGCAGACCGGCGTTGAAGCCGAGTCATGCCGCATTCTGGCAGATCTGGACTACAAGTATGAACCGGAGGATATCGATTACGACCGAGCGGCTGCGGAGGCAGCTGCAGAAGCGGCGGATGCGGCTGCAACCGCAGCAGATGCCGCCAATTAGATTCAAGCTACTGACGCTTGCCGACGGATGCACCTGTAACATAGCAAGATATCTATGCGACGATAACGTGAGCCGCACCCGCTATCGAAATGTTGAATTGTCCCGCGCCTGGGCTAAGGTCCGCCGATGACCGACAGTCCCATAGTCCGCACATCCGCTTCCAGCCAGACCGGCCACCGGTTCCGCTATTATGATTTCGTGATGGCGGCTTTTGTGACGGTGCTGCTGCTTTCCAATATTATCGGTGCGGCGAAACTGACCTATCTGCAAATATCCTGGTGGCCGGATGGATGGTGGCCGGCTGCCGATGGTCTTTTCATCTACGGGGCCGGCATACTTTTCTTTCCTATCGGCTATGTCATCGGTGATGTGCTGACCGAGATATACGGATTCGCGAGAGCCAGGCGGGTGATCTGGACCGGCTTTGCCGCGCTGCTGTTTCTCGCACTGATGAGCTGGGTGGTTGTCAGCCTGCCACCTTTCGACGGATGGCTGTGTCCTCCAGCCAGCGATGCGCTTGTGTTTGCCGATCCAGTCTTGCCGGACACCAAGGGCGCGATCTGCCAGCAGAATTACGAAGCCGTGTTCGGCAGTGCCTGGCGCATCGTTCTCGCTTCGATCACCGCCTTCTGGGCTGGTGAATTTGTAAACAGCTATGTGATGGCCCGGATGAAGATCTGGACGCAGGGCAAGGCCTTGTGGAGCCGGACGATCGGTTCGACGGTGGTGGGGCAGGGCGTCGATAGCCTTATCTTCTACCCGTTGGCCTTTCTCGGCGTCTGGGAAACCTCGGCGGTGATCACCGTCATGGTCACCAATTGGCTGCTGAAAGTGCTGTGGGAAGCGGTGCTGACGCCACTGACCTATCTGGTGGTCGGCTGGCTCAAGCGGCGCGAGGGGGTCGATATCTATGACGAGGATACCGATTTCACTCCGTTCAGCACCTCCGCTTAAGCAAGAATTCCGTCCTGTTCAGCCTTGCGAGCGAACAGATATAGTCCGACAGCGATAATTGGAACCATGACCGGCATGATCCACTCGCCGCCGGTCAGGGCATCAGCATATCCGAAAGCCAGAAACAGGCCGCCAAATTGAATGAAAACGGCGATCATTGACAACAGAAATAGTCGGGCAGCAATCCGCTTTCGTAAAAGTAGTGCGAGCGAGCCGACAAATCCCGCAAACACTGCGGTGGCAAAAGCGCCGGTCAGCCAGAAGGGCTGGCCGACAAGCAATTCCTGTTGTTCGGGACGGAGCGCTGCGAAAGATTCCGCGCTCATCATGAACTGTTGAAAATAGGCGCCAAGCCCCATGCCGTTCCAGAGCAGTGCCAAAATGCCGATGATCCAGAACCGGACTGGTGGTTTCGTCTGACCTGCCATTTCACCCTCCCGTAGCTGCCGCATTGTGCAACTCTCGCTGTCTCCAATCAAGGAGAATGACGGATCGAAAGAATGTCGCGGATTTTCGCCGTCGCAAATCATTGAATAGTCCTAATAAAATCCGGAATATAGTGATGATGTCACGACAACAGGGCGATTGGCGCTCCCAATAGTCGTTAAGTGATTAAATCAATTAGAGGGGGTGAATAAATCAATTTAATCTCTCAAAGCTTCGATGGTAACGGGCGCTATCTGAAAATAATGGAGTCTATAATGATCGGTAGAAATATCCCTGAAGTTACCCTGAAAACCCGCGTTCGCGACGAATCGGTCGACGGCGAAAATCCCTTTAGCTGGCTGGATGTGAACACCAAGGACCTGTTCGCTGGCAAACGCATCGCCGTATTCTCCCTGCCGGGCGCATTTACCCCCACCTGTTCGAACGAGCAGTGTCCTGCTTATGAACGTCTTTATGACGAATTCAACGCGCGCGGCGTAGACGAAGTCTATTGTATTTCGGTCAATGACGCCTTCGTGATGTACCAGTGGGGCAAGTCCCTCGGTCTCGAAAAAGTCAAATTGCTACCAGACGGCTCGGGCGATTTCACCCGCCGCATGGGTATGTTGATCAAGAAAAACCATCTCGGTTTTGGTGATCGCAGCTGGCGCTATTCGATGGTTGCCGACGACGGTGTCGTCAGCGCCTGGTTCGAAGAGCCCGGTATCAACGATGAGGGTGTTGATAACGATCCCTATGGTGAATCGACCCCTGAAAAGCTTCTGGAGTGGCTCGACAACAACAAAGCCTGAGCTTTTTCAGCTTGAGCCAAAGGAACCGCGAGCAAGAAATTGCTCGCGGTTTTTTATTGTGCGATAGTATCGCTCCATGGAACGCCTGAACAGACCCATCATCATGACGGCGCAAATGGGCAAAGCGGAATTCGCCTGGGCCAATGGTCTGCGCAAATGCTATTTCCCGCCAGAGCGGAACGTCGTGGATGCCCATATCACTCTATTCCATCATCTGCCGCCACAGGCGCTGGATGAAATCAGGTCCGCCGTCATCGGCCTGACCAGCAGCTTGCCGAAACCGGAAGCCAGATTGTCCGGGTTGATCCATCTCGGACGTGGTGTGGCCTATCAATTGCATTCGCCGGATTTGCTATCGCTGCGGATGGATCTGGCAGACCGGTTTGCCGGGCTGCTCGTCGCGCAGGATCAACAGACGCCAAGACTGCACATCACTGTGCAGAACAAGGTCATCCCGAGAGAGGCCCAGTGCCTTTTTGAAGATCTGTCAGACGGGTTTGAACCGCGCGACTTTACCATCCACGGAATCGGGCTGCATCATTATGTCGACGGCCCCTGGCAGGATATCGGTAGCTGGCCCTTTCGCGGGCGTTAGCGGACGCCAACTTCCTTGATCGGGATTTCCGTATTGACCAGTTCGTTCTTGTCCAGGTTCAATCCCTCGACGACGGCCTTGCGACCTTGAACATAATCCTTGGTGGCGTTGACGCAATCGAGTGCGACAACCTTGCCGTCGCGATAATAGATTACCGAAAAACTGCGCGAATCGGGATCGCCGCGGACAACATGGCTGTCATGGCCGGTAGAGAGGCCGACGGTTTGCAACCGCAAGTCATATTGGTTCGACCAGAACCACGGCACGGCATCATATTCGGTTTCTTCACCGAGGATATCGAGCGCGGCCACTTTTGCTTGGTCATTGGCGTTCTGGACCGACTCCAGCCGAATCATCGCGCCGTCGGCGAAAGCGTTGCTGTGTGCGGCGCAGTCGCCAATTGCATAGACATCTTCCAGACTGGTGCGGCAATGCTGGTCGACGTCAACGCCATTGCCGGTCGCCGCGCCTGCCGCCACGAGCGGGCCTGTTTCGGGAATGATGCCGATACCGACGACGAACATATCCGCCTCCAGACTCCGTCCGTCAGCGAGTGTCACGGCGGTGGCAATGCCATCGTCGTTGGTTTCAAAGGCCGCAACGGTGGCATCCAGCTCTATCGTGACGCCCTGACGGCGATGTTCTTCTTCATAAAATCTGGAAAGTGGTTCGCCGGCCACGCGGGATAATACCCGGTCGAGAGATTCGACAATCGTTACCTGCTTGCCCAATTTGGTCAGCACCGCGGCCGCTTCCAGTCCGATATAACCCCCACCGACGACAACGACCTTTTTAACCGTCGGCAAAGCCGCCATCATCTTGTCGACATCGGCGCGGGAGCGAACGGCGTGAATATTGCGTGCTTGGCTGCCCGGACAGTCGAGCATACGCGGAGAACCGCCGGTCGCCCAGATCAGTTTGCCATAGCCGATTTCATCGTCGGAAGCCAAAGTCACGGTCTTGGCGATCGGGTCCAGTTTTGACACCCTCCGGCCGGTGAGCAGATCAATCTCGCGCTCGACCCAGAAACTTTCGGGCCGCAACAAAATCCGTTCAAACGGCTTCTCTCCGGCGAGATATTCCTTGGAAAGCGGCGGCCGCTCGTAGGGCGGATATTTCTCGTTTCCGACCAAGGCGATAGAGCCCTCAAACTTCTTCTGGCGCAATGCGATGGCCGCTTGCGCGCCTGCATGGCCAGCGCCAACAATCAATATGTCATAAAATGTGTTCATATCTGCCCCTTGGTGCCACATATCGGCCTGAAAAGCGCTGTTAGCGCGGATCTTGGTGGCCGTGCAAGTTTTAGTGTATTTCTCGCTTCAGCTTGTTGACCAGACCGAAGGCTATGACTATAGCGCCGCCGTCCAGAGAGAGTTTTGTAGCGATTGTGATGATCGCCGGAACCGGTTGGCGGAGTAGCTCAGGTGGTTAGAGCAGTGGAATCATAATCCATGTGTCGGGGGTTCGAGTCCCTCCTCCGCTACCAACTAATAAGTATCGAAAACAATAGTTTGGCCGAGAAAGCGGCAAGGCTGGCCTCGCTTGCCATGTTGCAATCGTGTTGCATCAAGTTTCGCTGATTTCTGTCATTTTCCGATTAGTGTCGGCAGGTCCATGCAACATAGATGCTGCATGGCGCATCGATCGTGGATGGTCTGGGCATGGCATGTCCCATTCCCCCGATACCGTACCCATTGAGAGTCCTCAGCCTAATTGATCAATCTCCTATTCATTCTCTTCAACCTCCCATCGTGCTGACCCAGCATCGTCAAGATGGTGGGGAGCTAGCGTCCGCTTCTGGGACGGTTGAGGTCAGTCTGCTTTCATCGCTGAATCGCGAGAAGCGGGAGTTCGCTGTTGCCCAACCTCTATGGCATGAGCAACCGATTGCGGACGAAGTACTCTCGTAGCGCGGTATCCGATTCATTTACGTGTTGCAGCCAGCACTTCCGCTTCATCTTGGCAAATGCAAACCCGGAGCAAATTAGGGGCCGCCTCCGACCGAATTCCACCGCACCATGTGCAATCGATGACATAGGCCGTCTCGCCACACGTAAGGCAGCGACCGTAGTGAATGCCATCGTTCTCGTTGAGCCGGTCGTAAACGACTGACTTTGGATGCATGCATTGCCAGCACGGAGCGAAGCCAGCGACATCGGCTTGCGCGGTGAGCCCGCAGGTCCAGCAGAAGTAGGCGTCTGCCGGCCGGCGCGTCAGCGTTTCGCAGGCGCAGGCCCAGCACAAAAAAATTTCCTCGGCGTCCGGATCGCCGCTTGCGGCATCGAAAGCCTCAACAAGAAACTCGGGATGCGCGGTTAGATCATCGAAGTTTTTCGCGTCGAGGAAATGTCGGTGCGTCTGCATTTCCGGCTCGTCACGCGCGTGGCCTGCCGCGAACAGAGCCAGCACCGGCACGAGGAGGGCCGCGACTGCGCGCCGTGTGCCCTCGACTTCAAGGTCGCCGGCAAAATGGACCAGCGTATTTCGCGATTTCTGAAGCTCTTTCACCAGTTCACGCTGCCAGTCACTGAGCCATTCGAAGTCGCTCATCTTCTCGAGGCAGCCGTCAAGTCCGAGAGTCGAAAAGTGGCCGAGGGCAGCTGCCTTTAGCATGTCACCACCCTTAGAAAGAGTTCCCTTCCGAATGATAGCTTCGAAGCCGAGTTCGCTCACGATCCGATATTTGGCGAAGAGTTCGACTGCGGTCTGAATTGATATCACTGCGAGCTTCGCATCGCGGGTCGATGCGGTGGAGCCAAAAAGCAAAGAAATGCCTCCGTTCAAGAAATCAATTGCATTCGAACGCAAAAGAATAGCAGCTTCTTCTGATCGACTTGCCATTTCTCGTCTTTGCCCCATCAATCACATATGACATATGACATATGAACAATAGGCAATTTGTCAACAAGCGTCGAGTCGCTTGTCGCCTCTCTTCAAGGAGCAACTTGTGTCTGACTGGTCGATGAATAGTATCCTAGAGAAATTGAGAAGCCTTGGGCCAGGCTGGCACGAGAAGCTCGCCGACGAGATGACGGCAGAAGAACGAGTCCGCGTCGTCGAGGCGATCGAGATCCGTCTCGATCCCATCGAGCCCTTCACCCTAATTGTGATTGACCGTGACGAGAAGACATTCTCTGTCGAAGGACTGATGATCGACGATGATCCCTGGACCGATGCGGTGATTGAAGCTCAAAATTGTGGTCGTCAGGTGAATTGCCATGTTCCCGGCGGGGCGGCGCGTTCGAGCGTCAAAGTCGCCGCCCACGTTTACGCCCAAGAATATTCCGAAGTGAGACAGGTGCCGGCTGGATCGATCGTGCGGCCAAGTCCCGCATGAGAGTCGCCAAGAAAACAATACGAAAGTCAAACCTCGATATGCGAGATGCATTTCGCCGCGACTTTCGCCAAGCCATAGTCGCAGACTGATGCAAATCGAGCCCGTCGACATCCCGCCATGGACCAAGCGGTGCATCTTTTGCGGGGAGGAATTCACTGGCCAGAAGAAGAATTTCGAACACATCATTCCACAATGGCTAGTGAAGGAGGCATGCCTTGCTGGGCGCGGCATGGACCTCAACTTGCCGAATCGCACAATCAAAATGGGAATGACAAAGATCGGCATAAAGGTTTGCAAAAATTGCAATGATGCGGGCTCTCATCTCGAGAGTGATGCCAAATTCGCTTATCTCTCGCTTAAGGAGGGCGCGGAACTCAGCGACGCCGAGATACGCACCTTGCTCGACTGGCTCGACAAAGTGAGGGTTGGGCTGTGGCTGTGGCTAATTGAACACACGAAAGACAGTGTCGGTACGCAGCCAAAGTTCCGGATCAACCAGCGTGTCGCCGCTAAGGACCGCCTGCTGCTGGCACTTCGTTATCCTGAAGGCCCGCCAATGAAGGGGCTCGGAATCATCGGGATAAGCGACTTCTTCCTTGGGCAGCCGAGCGTGATGGGGTTGCAGATCAACAATGTCTCGCTAACCAGCATTTCGGCTGATTTTTTTGTTACGCGCCATATTCGCGATCTCAAGGTTAACATGACCTACACTGATGGCGACTTCGACCTCTACAATCGCGAGGGCGGCTTTCCGCAGGAGCCGCGCATGACGGTGATTGGCGGTCCAAGCGTGTTCGCACAGTGCATTCTGCCGACGGAGGATTTCTCCGAACATGGTATAACCAGACAGGCAGCGAGCGCAGTACATCCAGGGTGGTCGGAGAGTCCGATCCTGCGCCTCAACGGTCAGCTTCGCGAAGCGCCAGATAAGCAGACGAGCGTACCATGCTTCTCTGGGAATGCGCGTGCAAGCACGGTCCTGATGGAGCTGAATGCCGCGTCGGCGGCCAGCTACATCCTTCAGGACGTCGAACGTGCCGACAAAAGCAAGGTTGATGCCGCCTACGCGAAGGCAATCGTAAAGGAGATCGAAGCCGCGCGTACCGAAATTGACGAGAATGTGCGGTTAATTAAACGCGAATATCGGGATGTCACAGGACTCCGTCTGCCTTGAGATGTGCGAAAAGACCATGCTTGAACGGAGCTGCGCTAACCGGGAATAGCTTCGACTAGCCGCATCGGGGGCAACTAGGTGAAGGAGGACTGCTTTTGGGGAAACCAGTACAAACATTGAACGACCGAAATTGGGGCGTTAGCTGTCATCGCAGTAACCAACGGCTCAATGTCCGCTTGCCATCGATAACTTTCAACAAGCAGAAGCACCTTCCCCTTCCGTTGCGGCGATCCGCTACCGCTACTTGGATCGAACTAAAAACCGAGGGAGCGGCGAGCGGAACCAAAGATTGCTAGTCTGGAGATTGAATCGCAGACCGCGGGGTAATCTGGCTCGATGCTGACCAAGCAGCTACTAAACAGCTGTATATACACGCAAAAAAACATGGGTCCTACCTGTTCGATCTTTGTTCCCTATGCGCTGGGGAACCGCATTTTTGGAAGCAGAACCAGTTTTGCATTCATCGAATTGTTAGAAGTTAAAGTTTGGGTTCAAACCAACTCGGGGCCGCAATCTAAGTACCGGGGTCAAGCGAACAAAATCATTACTAGATGACCGCAAATAATTTGGCACAAGGTTGACTTTTTATCACAAATGGTTCCGTGGGTAATGGGACTTCCAATGGTCTCGTCGATTTGGTTTTTCACCCAAGCCAGTTTTTCAGCGATGAATTTCCTGTTCCTATGATGGGGCAGGCTCTTTGCGGAGTTCATAGTCACGCGCATGGCGCGAGGTCAGCCGTAAGATCGAGGTTCTTGATTTGATCGCAGGTTCACAGGTATGTATTTTCCGACTCAAGCGAAAGGCATCATCACGACCGACGACGATCCTAGGCTGGCAAATGCAGTGTTGATGTTCGCTCCCCAAAATTGGGGACAGGTGGATCGCTTCGCCAAGCTCTATTCGGGTACCTACAAATTCCGGCCGCGCGATAGCAAGGCGCTGTCGGGCGTAGCGGCGCATATAGAGAAGGCCCTGATCTTTAAAAGTCTGGCCGAAGAGCTGCGTTCGACACTTGAAATAGATCACGAGGAACTCAACACGCGAGGTTTTACTCCGGCAAACCACGCCAGGAAATTGGCTGCGGTCGTTGAGTCATTCGTTACAGAGCTATACTCGACTATCGACTGCACGGCCCAGGTGCTATGCGCCGTGCTCGGGCCTAAAACACGCGGGTTCAAATCGTCGACTAGCTTTCTCTTTACCAAGTTTGATAAGATAGTTGGGCTGCCCCAGCCTATCACCGACGCCATCGCTGCCGCAGAGTGGTACTTGCCGCTTCGTTATCTTCGAGATGAGTTGACGCACTCTACCACCGGTCATTGCAATCTCGATAATGACACGGGTCTCGTCCGCTATGCTCATTACGGAATGAAAAAGAACGACAAACCGCTGATCTACGATGATATTTTCATTACAATGGAAGCCAATTTCAAATTAGTGAACTTATTCTTGGGTCAAGTCTTCCATTTCCTGCTCTCGACGCTAGGAGACAGGCCCGTTAATCAAATTTGTGGGATCACCAAAGGGCGGATGCTGATGCGCAGCATCGTCCCGACTGAGCCACTCAGTTTCGACAGCGGCATCTGCCTTTCGCACCAGTGGTTCGAACTGCCGGAAAATCCCGATTGCCCGTTTGTGGTAAAGTGCGGCGCCTATTGGCGGACCAAAGCGTCGATTGCCACATGACGTTCAATGGTTTCCTTAACGTTCTCTCACTCGGTGCGGCAATTTACCTCGTGCTCTTCCCTAGACGTCGTCGAAGGGTTCCTACGAACTGGCAACGCCTTCCGTTTCTCGCGATCCCGGCTTTTGGCTTAGTCCTCAGTTACCGGCTGTTCGATCTTCATTATCCGAATTGCACCTTTGTGTTTGGTGGTGTTTCCCAAACTCTCATCCTTTCCACGGTTGAATCCGGACCTGTGCGAGAATCCAGTTTTTCGAGTGCAATATGAGCGGCCTTGCTGGAGACCCAAGGCGTCAGGCCAAGGATTCGATACGCGGATATATTTATCAAGTCCTCCGCAGCATCACTGTTTGGCTCGATCTTAGCGCTTCTGAGCAACTCTATCTGGAAGGAGCCGAAGACCTCGACCGGATAGGTGATGATGTGGCGCTGACCGAACAAGTCAAGGACACTGCCGGTTCTGGAAACGTCACGCTCCGCACTGTCTCGGTTATCGACGCCATCAACCATTTCTGGGGGCACGCGACTCGCAACCCCAACATCACGTTGAAATTTCGCTATCTAACCACCTCCGGTGTCGGCATCGAAAAAGGCGTTCCATTCGGCGCCGGACAGTGCGGGATCGACTTGTGGAACGAGACGTCTGCTGCGCCTGAATCGCCTAATGCCGAAGCGGCGGCAACATCGTTGGCGTCTTTCCTCCTGAAAGGCACGCTCGACAGGCCCGTTCGAAACTTTCTTTCGACCGCATCGCCCCGGGATATTCTCGCCCGGCTGATCGTGCCGATCGAGTGGGTGACAGTACAGCCGGATGGCAAAGCGCTGATCAGGCACATAAAGGATCGGCTCGTCACCCATGGTGCGGCCTCCGGCATTGAGCCAGCCGATGCAGAAGCAGCTTTCGACGCGCTCTACACCGCCGCATTTGATGCGGCGGCGAAGAAAGACGAGATTCCGCTAACCCGGGCGCAGTTCCTGCGCATTTTTGCGGGTGCAACAGCTGTCCAGCTTCCGAAGCAAGACCTAATCGCGCTGATGAAGGCTGCGATGGCGCCAGGACAGGCCAACGCGGTCGCGCTCCAGACCTCGAACCTGGTATTCGAAGGGTCTCCGCCGCTGCCGGGCCGGCATTTCTGCCGGGTTGCGCAGGAGCAGTTGCTGGAGAGAGCGTTAATCGAGGGCACCGCACTGCTCCATGGCTCAACCGGAACAGGCAAGACCCTCATCGCCGCCAGCCATTTCGTCGGCGACGATCCCGTTTGGCTACCCTTGCGTGATCTCGCTCCGTCCGAGGTCAAATCAAGGCTCACCCTAGCCGTGCAGACGCTGCGCGCCGAGGGTCGGGCGCGAGTTCTGGTAGTCGACGATCTTGATGCACTTGCGGATCCGCGCCCGATCGAGGCGAGCCTGACAAACCTGTGGCGGTGCCAGCGCGATCTTGGCGGCCAACTCGTCCTAACATCGGATCGCGTATTGTCGGCCCGCCTCGCCCAAGCGGTCGAACTGGTCGGCGCGCGCGAAGTACAGATGCGACCCTTCGATCGAGCAGAGATCGAAGCCTTCCTCGAGCAATCGGATTGTCCGCCCGAGAGGGTCGCCATGTGGGGCGGGATATTGGAGCTGTCGACCCTCGGACATCCGCAGTTGGTCAACGCACGCATTGCGGCTTTGGCGGAAGCTGGTTTCCCTGCGGCAAGAGCGGAGGATTTGCTTGGCAACGCGCCCGATGTCGATCGCATCCGCTTCGAAGCGCGCCGACTGATCGCGGAACTGCCAGCCGGACCACGCGAGCTTGTGTACCGTGCCAGCCTCGTGACCGGACGGGTAACGCGCCAGCATTTAATTGCGATCGCGCGCATTAGTGATGCGATCGAGGAGCCTGGAAATGCGATCGATGTGATCGCCGGCCCGTGGCTGGAAGCGACGGATGACAGGGCGTTCAGGGTGTCGCCATTGGTGAGAGGCGCCGCCGGGGAAGCGCGCGGGCAACCTTGGGTCAAGTCGATGCATGGACAGGTTGCTTGGACCTATCTCCTCCAACGGACGCTGACGCCCTGGGACATCTCCTCCGTCCTGATGCACTGCTGCTTTGCGGGCTCGGCGGGCCCGCTCGTGTATATCATGCAGAGCCTGTTTTCCGCTAACGAGGAGGTGTGGGCTGTGATCGGCGAGGCGTGCGGCCTGTATGCCCCGCTTGGTCTTGGTGCGGACGATGTAATGCCTTTCGCTCAACCGGCTGACCTTTTTATCTTCCGGATTTTCCAGTATCGGATCGCAGCTGAGACCGATTCTGATGTCGCTATGCGCATCGCAGCCAAGCTCGACGAGGAATTCTCCGATGCGCCGGACGACGATACCACTCGCTTTTTCCGGTTTCTGTATCTCAGCCAGTTCCTGTCGCTGGTCCAGGTCCGCTATCCCTTGCCGGTCGTCGTCGCACGGGCCGAGGAATTCTTTCGCGTGGCCAATGCGATAGAAGTCAGTCTCCCCGAGCGCATGGCGCGGACGGGAACGACGCTGGATGCGGATATCCCCGAGGACGCCTATGCGCAATTCGCTGGTCTGCGGATCATAAGCCATGTTCAGGACATCGACGATCTCAATGCCCTGATGCAGGCTCTCAGGGCGGTCCCGCCAATCGATGCGCGCGCGATGCTTGAATCGATCGGCGGTCCCGAGGACATGTCGTCCATCCTCATCGAACGAACTTGGCTTGCCGAACACCGCGCGAAGGAGAGTGACTGGTCCGCTTATTCCGCGAAGCTGCGCAATGCCTTTGACTTTTGTGCGAATATCGGCGCGACCTCCATGGCCGGCGGGATCGCACCGGTCCTGATCCGCACGATCAGCGAAGATCTTGATGACGCACCGGCCGCGCTCGAGGCGTCAGAGGACCTCGCAAAGATCGCCGGTGAAGAACCTATCTATCAGTGTGCGCTCGCCAAGGTGACGAGTGATGCGGGTGATTTTCCCAAGGCTCTGACGATCTGGCAGGCCGCCTTGCCGCGCTGGCCGAACCAGGACGGCGATATCGCAGCGGTCTTCGCCTTTCGCACCGCGGCGATCGCAAGCGCAAAGAATGATGTGTGGGATGATGCGGCGGGGTTCTTTGATGCGGCGCGCCGTCTGGTCAGTGGCGAAGAGCGAGCGACATTCGCGCTCGGCCTCGCGATGGATGCAGCATACTGCCGATTCAATTTCGGGGATCGGGCCATTGCTGTTGCCGATTTCGGCGCGGTTGTCGCTGCCCTCGAGCCGATGCAGGCTGACCACACGGTCGAGCCTCTTTTATCCCTTCAACGGCGGGTGGGCGGCATATTGAGCGTATTGGCCGCGAGCGGCGAAGCGGAAGTCGACCCCAAGAATCTAATCGGGATGTGCAGCAATCTAGATCCGTTCGAGACCGATGCCTCGGTCGCGCCTCCGCTCGACACCTTGCGCATGAGCCTGATCGTTCTCGAACTCGCCCATGGCGCGTCGCTCGATTGCTCGCTCCGGGAAGCTCCGTTCCTGCGCGCGAGCCCTATCATATCATTTCGCGCCACCAGCGCTGGGCCTTTGTTTGCGCTCGCCCAGCGCACGCGCGATTTCACGGTCATTGTCTCAGATGGCCTAAGGCAACTCGACGCGCTCGCAGTGATGGCTGAGCAAATCGCCAATGACGATCGCGATTTCATGCGTTCTGATGACGGGAAACTCCGTCCCTGGGCCGACGGTGCCGACGAGTTACTGATCGGGCATATCGTCGTTTCCCTGTTTGATCTAGCCGCCGCCAATATGCTCGATCAGTTGCCGCTCGCGCAGTGGCGTACCGACGCTGAGGCCCACCCAAATGCGGGGCGCGTAGTCGATCTTATCAATCATTTCGAGAAACTGTTCGTGACCGGGGAGACCGATGCTTGGGCAACGGTCCTCAACGCGCCCACATCCGACTGGTCGGCTCATATTGCTTCGGCTCTCGCGGCGGTCCTGCTCGAACGCCTCGCTCCGGACGCGCTGCTGTTCTGTCATGCGCTATGGGCGCAATATCTTATCGAACCGCATCTGCGCGTGCCCATAGCCACCTCGGTCGCGTCGATGGTGACGCGCCATTGGCGCCGCATGACTGCGAGGCCCGCACTGTTCGTCTCGCCGAGCACATCAATCCCCCGCCTGCTTGCCGCAATCGACGATCACAGCGCTGGCTGGTCCAAGACCCGTCTCGTCCTGCAAGCGGCACTGGAGGGAGCTCAGCTTCCTGCTGGCGATAAAACGCGTGCAATGATCGAGAGCATGAACGATTAAGCTTCACTAAATTTTACAGAACCCGAAACATCGGCATCGAATGCTCCCGCCGATAAAAAACCTAGCAATATGTCGTCGACCGCTTCGCGAATGTGGGTCAAGCATCAAACACTTCGACATCGACGTTAGCTTCCGCGATTATCTCTCGCGATTGCGCCGGCGGAGCGTGAACCGCAGATCGGCTACTGTCGCGGCGCGCAAGGCCCCGTCGGTGCCTGGCCAAGCATCGAGGATGGAGAGATCTTCAACGTCGCCAGCATAACGAATTACGTATCTCGCCAATTCGAGCGCTTTGGGCGACGATTGCTCCGCTAACCAGTCTTGCAACTCAGCAGTGAGGCTGATCCACGGCACGTCTGCCTTAAGCAGATCGTCGATCGGATATTCGATCATTCGCGCATGCGGATGTTCCATATTTCGATCGAGCGCGCTGCGAAAAGCTTTGGGAGTTGCACGGTCCTCGTTGCGTAGCTGAGGATCAATTTGCTCTCGGCGCAGGGCGTACCAGCCATTGTCATCGCACGCATCAGCAAGGCGTTTGATGTCCTCTGGGCGCAGCAGGTGCAGATAGGGCGTAAGCGCCTCGATCTGTGCCTTGCGAGTGATGCCGGCCCCGCCGACCGCCCGCATCCCGTAATGCACTGTGAAATGCTCGAACAATTTGGCTGGTTCGGGGCTCTCGGCAATACTTGTTGCTGCCCTTGCGAGAAGCTCGGGCGTCGCGACATGTAGAGCCGTTTGGACGAAGTGCGTTGTGGCGCCGAACTTGTTCCAATAGCGGAGCAGCAATGGTTCTGCATCGGCGGGCGGCAGCTGCAGCAAGGGACGGGTTAGAGTTGAGCCGATTTCATATTGGGCATTTCCGTCGAGATTCGGCGCGGCCGCCTCGCGCGCTATAGCTTGATCGAGCGCTTCGTACAGCGCGCCCGACCAAACATAGCGCACATAGTACCACCAGCGCATGCCGTGCTCACCGCCGAGCCGCTCGATCAGCTCGGGGATAGCCAGCGTATCGCCACGCTGCAACCGGTGGCGCAAAATTGACTCACGCAAGTGCATATCGCTAGACTTGCCCCGTAAGATAGCCAAATCTCCCGCACCGTTCGTCGCCGCCCAGAAGTCGAAAGCTGCGCGCCGCCGATGCGGGTCCGCGTTCTCGTCCCGCCACAATTCGAGCAGCACTTCGCGCGAGGTCTCCGACATTGGCGTGCCCCAGCCCTCAATGCCATACCCCCAATGCTCGCGCGCATGGTTGTTGAACACGTAGCTGTCGTCGCCCCTCCGCAGGCGCTCGGCACCGCGTTCGACTTCGAACAGGATCGCTGTCGGGTGATCGACGCCGTTCAGCATATATTCGATTGGCCAACTGAGGTCGGGCTGCTTCGCCCGTAGGACGAAATATTCAAGCGCACCTTCCGGAATCGCGCGTGCGAAGCCAGAGCGAATTTCATCTGCAGCAAGATCGTCGCGGGGCGACGAGCTGTTGTCCTCTTCATTGGTGTCAGAAAGCGCGCCCCAAGCAGCGCAGACAGAGTGGAGAAGGTAGGCCGCGGTTTCTGGAGTCGCACAACGCGCCATCGCCCAGAGATAAACGCCGAGATTTTCTGCACGCGTTTCGTCGCGCACCCATAAGCGCTCGATCGCAGGAGCGAGCGCCGGATCGCCGATCACGCCGCCAAACTCGATCAGCGCCTCTCGACGCTTAGGCACTGAATTATCGTCCCCATCGAGAAGCCCTGCCAAGTCGGCGATCATCTTTGCCCAGTTTGCGTGCCTCGCGGCTAGAGCACCTCGGGTCCAATAAGCAACCGAACTCAGTGGATACCGTTCCGAAAGGGCGACGCCCCCCTCGACATCGCCGTTGCGCAAGCGTGCGACCAGTCCCATCGACCATTGCTCCTCAAACAAGGCGATCAAGTTGAGCATAAAGTCGCCCTCGACTTCCTCGATCGCTGCCATCGCCTGCCAGCGGAGAGTCTCATTTGCCGGGCCGAGATTGTCGGGATCGCCCAGCCAAGCTATCGCCGCGCCCGCGATCCGGCGTGTCGCCTCGCTATCCACCGGCGCTATGCGTAGCGCATGGAACAAGGCGAGTGGCGTCAGCGACCGAATGCGCGCAATAAGGGACTCTGGCGCCTCGGCACGAACGAGGATCGCCCCCATGATCTCTGCGAGCGCCGGATCGGCCAGTGTCTCATCGCGGATTTCGCCAATCGTCTCGAACACCGCAAAGACGAGAAGCCAGTCGCGGACGCGGTCATGGCGGAAGCGAAGCCGCGTATCCAGCGCGGGCCCATCGATGCGCAAGATCTCAGCATCTTGTGCGAGCGTTCTGATCGCGTCGATAACTTCGGGCGCAAGCCCCCAACTAAGAACCTCGCTCCACGCCGGGTCGAGCGCGCGGTGTTTCAGCATAGCCTGTCCCAGGACCAGAAGTGCGGTATGTAGTTCGGCTGCGAAAATGCCGCCGTTCGCCTGAATGCGAGTGAGCGCATCTCCGGCAAAACGCTCGATCACTTGCTCGGTACGCGGCGTGGTCCAGTCGCGGTTGAGCGCGATCAGCAGCGGGTCCGAGCCTAGTGCGCCTGCAATCCTCTTCGCTTGGTGCTCGTCGAGCGTTACCTGCGCCAGCCGCGCGCAGGACATGACGAGGGCTCCGGCCTCGTCCAGCGACATCGGCTCTGGTCGCAGCGACATCGCCGCGATCCGGTCATGGAGCTGGCTGCGCACCCCGCCAAGGAGGTGCGGCCAGACCGGACATAGCAGCCGCCAGGGAGGACTCATGTTGAAGTTCGCCTTGGGTGCCCAACTGGTAAGCTTCTCGACCAGTCGTTGCGGTTGGCTTGAGCGGCTGATATCCTCGACTAGGAGTAGCAGCGGATCCTCCTCACTGACAAACGCGAAGGCATTCTGTCCCGGCGCAAGCGACGGATGGAGTTGATTGAGCGCAGCCATAATCGCCTGCTCGAGTGTCAATGACAGCTCGACCGCCGCATGCGGCAAGATCAGCGCGACTCCGCCTGCGGTCCGATGTGCCGTGAGCGCCTCGTGGCAGGCGACCGTCTTGCCGGAGCCGGAGGGCGCTACCAGCAAGGTAACTGGTCCCAGCCCCGTGGTAAGGCGCACGTCGAGTCCACGTGCCACCCGCGTCGCAGGATCGTAGCCGGCATCGAAAGCAGCAAGACTTGCATCGGAAAGCGCTTCGAGCAGAGGCCGCGAAAGGAGTTCAGCCTCGATGCCGAGCAGCTTGCGGCGAATGAATTGGCCACGTGGATCGATGTCGAGCTTCGCTGCGATGCGCGAGCGCGTCCAGACATCGACCGTTATATCTGCTGTTCGGCCTACGGCCACGGCTTTGCGGATTACCTTTTCGTTCGGCTCCTGATTGGTGGCGAGGACCAAAGTTGCCGCAAGATGGGGCGCATGCACGCGTTCGGCCATCACGATCTCGATCGACTTGATTACGTCTCCGGCGGGTGGTGGTTCGGCGCGTTTACGCGGCGTTAAGGTTATTGGATCGAGCAGCCATTTGCGATCCAATGCATTTGCAGCGGTGATCGTGTGATGCGCGATGATCAGTCTAGAACCTCCCTCGCCAAGAAAGCGCAAACCATCCACCGGCGACTTTCGCGTTTTACCATCAGCATTGATGCCGGTGTGAGCCATGCCTTCGTAATCAGGAACGAGGCGAAGCACGGCCGTCGCGACGCGCTCGAATAGCCCTTCGTCAGTCATTGCTGCCAGCGCCTGATTCGTCTGAGTTTCCATAGCCCGGCCATATAACCACAGAGGGAGCATCGGCACCATAGTGTGCAACTTTGCGCTAGTCGGATTTCCAGATGTCTCAATGCGATAGGCGGAGTGTCACAAAACAACCGGATGGCAAACCTAAGGCGGCCATCAATGGTTGACCGGCATTGCAGTTCATTCAGGCTAATGGACGAGGCTCTGTCTCATGCATTTAAATGGTCCAGATCGAACGAGACTCGATCGTGAACGGCTATATATTATTGATCCGAATCGCCTGCAAGCGACGATGGTACTGCTTTTGTCGTAAACGAATTTTTCAGAAAAGAAATCTCACAATTTGAGCGGCTTTACTCCTCAAAAACTATTGGAGTTTAGCCCAAAATGGACTATACTTGGGTCGTTGTGGCAAACATTATGAGGGATCGTTCCCATGCCACAAACAATTCAATTCCCCGCATTCCTGCAACTCCAATATGACGGAAACGGCGCGTCCGCGAAGTTTGAGCGAGACATTCGCTCAATGACGCAATCGGCTGAAACAAATTTCAAAGCCAGTGCGACCGCGATTGACCGGGCACTTGATCAAGCACTGAGCCGGCCCCGCAATCTGGAGGGTGCGCTTGATCTAGGTGTCCCACAGCTTCGAGAAGCCGCCCAGGCAGCCAAATTGAGGGCGGCAGCAGCCGAAGAAATGTCTCGGGCAGTTCGGAGCGCAGCGTTGGCGGAGGGCGATTTCAGTCAAGCGTCCCGGCTAAGCCAAGCCGCTGCCAATTCTCTTGCCGTTGAACAGCGCGAGGCAGCCCGTGCAGCTATGTCTCAAGCAGCTGCAGCGGAACAAGTGCAGGCCCAGCTCAACAAACAGGCGCAAGCCACTACTCAGCTTTCCATAACAACGAGAAATTCCAGTCTTGCGATGACCACCGGAGCCAATTCGCTCGGTGCCCAGCGTTTCGCCATGATCCAGGTGGGCCAGCAGTTGCAGGATATCACGGTCGGATTTGCATCGGGACAGCGGGCCGCAACGATATTTGCTCAACAACTTCCTCAATTGGGATTCGCCCTGACTGGCTTCAACGGTAAACTCGGCGCACTCGGCCGGTTACTCGCCGGTCCTGCTGGTGTGGCAATCTTTGCCGCTGTCACTGTTGCATCTTTTGCGCTGACAAAGGCCTTTGAGAGTAACGCGGATTCTGCCAGCGAGAGCGAGAGAGCTCAGCGGTCTTTGACCGAAGTGCTCAACGATGCAAAATCCTCCTATGAGGAGGTCACAAAGGCTCTGAAGGAATATAATAGCGAGCAAGAGAGTTCGCGCGCCATAACCATCGGCGTACTGCAGGATGAAGCCAAGGCGATCGAAAGCCGGTTGAAATTGGCTCTTGCGACGAAACGGCTTTTGCTCAGCCAAATTGAACTGAATTACGAGAATTCGCGCGGCGTGATTGCTGGCCCTGGCGGTGAATATAACGACAGTGCTATTTCCGAGAATTTCGGCCTGACCGAGAGAATAACGGAACTGAATAAAGAAATATCGGATCTTGAAGAGTCATCAAAGAATGCGGTGATCGGGGTTGCTGATGAGATTGCGAAAATCAACAGCGACCCGAGTTATAAGATAACGCTGGGCTTCGACGAACTTCGCAAAGATGCCCGGGAATCGATCAATGATGTAAATGATCTCGCGAAAGCGATCACAAGGCTGAACGGCCAGGAGAAAATCGCGCTTGATGCCGTAAGGGCGTCGACAAGATCCTCGTCGACCAAACTCACCCCCGTCACCCTCTCCGAAGTCAAAGCAATACTTGAGCGCGAGTTGGGTGCGGTTGTGGGCAGCACCACGCGCACCAAGGCGCAGAATGATGCTGTCGGTGGCTCGGCCACAAGCTTCCATCTATTTGGCCAAGCACTCGATCTTCCGTTCAGCAAGGGCCGCAATGCCCAAATCACAAAAGACGATATCCGCCGTGTTTTGGTTGAAGAAGGTATCGCAGTTGAAGAATTGCTGGGCCGCGGCGACAAGGATCATGATGATCACAACCACGTTGCATTCTCTCGCCGGCGCCGGTCGCCGGAGCAGCTTGCTAATTCCGCCAATAAGGAAGCGGAGCGCGCCGCCGCCGCCGCCGCCCGCGAAACCTCGCGCCTCGCCAGCCTGTCCGATCAGGCCGCCGAATCCATCGCCCGCGTCAACGAACAATATGACGAGCAACCTCGCCTGGTCGACCGTGCCGCACAATCAACGCGCAAACTCGACGGCATCATCGCCGAACTGAGCGATCCGAAGAACGCCGGCACACCGCGGCTCAAGGAATTGATCGCAGAAGCGCAGGAAGCCCGGGCCGTTGCCGCCAATGCGGTTAACACCGAAATCAGCCGATACAGTGAGGAAAACGAGAAAAATCTCGAAATCATGTCGCTGCAAGCGGCTGGCCTGTTCGATCAGGCTGAGATATTGCAGGAAATCAACCGGCTCGACGAACGGCTGGGATTGACCAGTAATCTTGAAAAACAACGCGAAATAGCGATCGAAGCCAGTAATATTCTGGAAGACGAAACTGCTACCACTGTCGAGCGTGAAAAGGCGACCAAGGCGCTTGAAGACAGCGCTGCTGCGATTGCAAAGATCAACGGTCAGCAATCTAAAATCCGCACCGAGGCCGAAAATTATGTCGCACAACAGAAAGAACTAACGCAACTCACCCGGCGCCAAACGGATGCGCTTAACGATCAATTGCAAGTCGCCGGCTCGATCCGGCAATCTCTCACCGGATTGCTTACAGGTACGACAAGCGGAGGCGATTTCCTGAAAGACCTCCGTGCTACGTTCGCTGAATTGCAGGGTAAGCGGCTGTTCGACGCAGTATTTGGGGATGCGTTTGATCAAATCGAAGCGCAGCTCAACGGCGATACCCCGCTCGGCAAGGCGAATTCCAGACTGGTGAAAGAGGTCGATCAAACGGCCCAATCTGCTAATTCGGTGTCCAAGTCTTTCGATTATGTAGCTGATGCTGCCAATGCCGCAGCGGCGAAGTTGCATGGCATCACCAGTCCGGTGCCGATCGGAACACCGGGCGCCGCGAACGACAATCGAATTATCGAAGTCGACGGGATCAGAAAAGCTATAGCGATTGATGTCCGGTCCATTTCCCAGTTATCGGACGAAATGGCCGCTGGCATCGTGGGACCGCTCGCCGGATCGCTGGATGAAATATTTGGCACCCGTTTCAGCCAGCAACTCAGCGGCGCGCTGTCATCAGCGCTGAGCGGCTTTCTGCAGGGCGGTGAAGTGGGCGGAGCTCTGGGAGCACTTCGCGGCGGCGTGTTTGAATTCGGACCTGATGTATTCGGCAAGGGCATGACGGACAAATTGCTCAATGGTCTCGATGGAGCGCTCGGAGGAGCGCAGACCGGTACCCAGATGGCCGGCATAGCAAAAGCGCTCGGCCTTGGCGGCAGTTTCTCAACGACCGGTTCGCAAATCGGTGGCGCGATCGGTTCCGTGGTTCCCATCCCTGGTGGCGAAATCATCGGCTCGGTGATCGGCGGTCTTATCGGGGGGCTGCTTAAGAAAACCGAAAAGGGATATGCCCGGGCGTCAATATCAGAGAGCGGAGAATTGGATTATGAGCTCGCTAAAATCAGCGGCAAAGGCCGATCTGATACCGCAACCAGCCAGGCCAACGCATTATTCGATGGACTGAAAAGTATCTCAGATCAACTTGGCGGCGCATTGAAAGGCGGTTTTACGCTCGGTTCGATTGGTACATATAAAGACAAATACAGTTTTGATCCGACCTTTGGCAGCTCTTCTGACACGCAATATTTTGCCAGTGCAGAAGAGGCAATAAGAGCCGGGATGATCGACGCTATCAATCGCGGTGTTATTTCAGGTATAAGCGCGTCGGAGCAGAATTTGCTCAAAGCGGGATCGGATCTGGAATCCGCGGTGCAAGACGCCCTGACTTTCCAAAACGTGTTCACTCGCCTGAAAGCATACAAGGATCCAGTAGGCGCGGCGCTCGACAATTTGGACCGCGAGTTTGATGCCCTGGTCAAGCTATTCGAAAAAGCCGGAGCATCTGCGCAGGAATATGCAGAACTTGAAGAGCTATATGGAATTGAACGTGCCCAAGCGGTCAAAGAGGCTTCGGAACGCATCACAGGCTCGCTGAGGGACTTGTTCCGCGATCTGACCATTGGTGACAGCGGATTGTCGCTCAGGACGCGCCTCGGCAACGCTCAGGGCGAATATGACCCGCTTGCTGCCCGAGTAGCGGCCGGCGATATCACGGCCTATGACGATTACGCCGAGGCGGCGCGCACCCTTCTGGATCTTCAGCGCGAGGTCTATGGTTCGTCCGAAGAATATTTCCGTCTCCTGGATGAAGTTACTCAGCTTACAAAGACCCGGATAGATGAGGAATCCAACATTGCATCGCTTGCAGTTGATAGGGATACTCCGTTCTCGGTCGACCAGACACCGGTGGTGGATGCGATCAGCTTTCAGAATGGCTTGATCCAGTATCAGACTGATTTGCTGGCTAGTTATCTTGCTGCCATCTCGAAGAACGGCGGAGTTGCGTATGATGGCGGCGGTGGCGCAGGCAACAGGGAACCCGTTCCCGTAAGCGTAGCCAACTTCTAAACAATGCGGCCCCTCCAACCCGGAGATTGGAGGGGCCGATTCCGTGATGTTGCGGCAGCTAATCACGAATGTTCGCCCGCGCGGGGCCGACGAAGAAAACCGCGCGGGCGCGCTGCAGGGACATCCCCGCAGCGAACTGGTCAAGGGTGAGGCAATTTTACCGTCCTGGAAATCTTGCAATTGACGAGATCAAGCGTTGCAGAGGCTTGCTCCAAGGCAGCAATCAGCTCTGGATCAACTGATACTTCCGGACCCCAGAAATCACGCCAATGCTTTGATATTTCGACAAGCGAAGGGCTCATCTTGCTCCGAAGAGCATGGATGCTGTTGCTCGGCAGGCATCCGGCCAGAGCTACAGCGTCCGCATACAGTGCAGAGAGTTCCTTAAGTTTCGTCGCCACTTCCGCATCGAGCGATGATGAAACGTCTCCCGATAGTTCAGTCAGTCGGGTTCGCAGTCGGGACTTGACCGCTTCAATTTCATTCTTGCGATGCATAATTGCGTCGAGCAGCCGGTTTTTGCTCTCAGCGTAATTCTCGATCTTCCGTTCGAGCTCGATCTCAGATTCCGGTTGCGCCGGTGTCGTGGTTCCTGTCCGCAAATTGTCGACCAACTCGTCAATGTTTTCGGCGCCCGATCGCAATTTGATCAATTCAGTTCGGGCCTCTGCGATAACGGCTTCCGCTCGCTCGACCGCCTCCCGGTCGCGCTGCTGCTCAGCTTCAATTGCTGCGATCTCATTCCGTTCATTGGAATCGTCAAATTTGGCTAGGCTCTTCGCCAATGATTTATAGCTGGGCATCAGAGTTCCCCCGCTTGCATGGCGGCGGGCGAGGCGTTTCCTTGAACAACTCCTCCAGTTACTTGCGCGATCGCATTTTCCCAAACCGAGGCCCGGCCGTGGTTGCCGTTTACGCGTATCGATCCAGCCACCCGTATGATCGCCGTTTCCCACGTGGTCGTAATATTATCTCGGGTCCGCTTCCGTTCAATGGCGGCGTTGACCTCTCGATCAATCCGCGCATCGGCCGCCAAGCGCGTTTTCAGACTTTCAGTAGAGACCGTCTTAGGCTTTGCTGGGTTAAAGGCCTTCGGAGCCGCAATGACTGCCTGAGGCGCTACCGTGGGCGCTTTGGCCGGTGTTTTCGCGACACGGGCGGTGGCGAGACCCTTGGCGCTGGTCAAGGCCTTGAATTTGGCAAATTTGCCATTTGGATTAAGGGCCCGTAATTTAGTGAATCGAGACATAGTAAAAATAATCCTTTCGTTCGTTCATTTTGAAGATCGACCGATCGCCTGGCAAAGCGCCAAGGCTCAGTCGGGGGTAATGGTTTATCGGGCCGCGAATGATTGATTTCATCGTTTCAACCCGTTCCGCCGTTGGGGTCGGGTAACTGGAGTAGCTGACCCTGTTCAGCCGATTGTGCAGCAATGCGTTCGTCAAGTCGCATTGAGGCCCGAAGCATCGCGTCACTTGGCTCATTATCTCGGCGTTCTCTGCGGCGCTGCGCGGCCCTTAAAGACGGGCCAAGGCCGTTTTGGTGTTCGGTTTTTCTCGAACTTGAGTTACTATTTGTTCCAGCTTCGCTCACCCAATCTGCGTTAAATCCTTTCCAACCACGAGATACGATTTCAACCAGCGCATCCTCTAGCGACCATTCCGCCCGTTCGGCTTCGCGAGCGATCCCTTTAATTGCGGTTTGAGAAACAGGGGCTTTCATCGCCTTCCGGTGGGAAAGGAAATCATTCCAGGTCATGTCAGAAACACCATCAGGTTTCTCGACAGCCTTCGCGCGACTATTATCTGAAGAAGCTTTAGCTTCTGAAGATGGACGGTTAGAGGAAGGTTTGGGTAATCCTGGTTGACTGGTCGGGGTAATCTCAATTGACCGGTCAATATCTGGACCGGTAATCTTGGTTGACTGGTTAGTGGTAATCTCGGTTGACTGCTTCTCACGCTTCGGCAGCGCTTCAACGGCCTCTAAATCGACATTGTAGACCACCGTATAGCCGCCTTGGGTTTTGCGTTTTCCTGCCTCAATCAATATGCCTTCAGCGACGAACGCCTTCACGGTTTTGATGACTGCCTGCTTGGAACATTCAACTTCATCGGCAATGCGCTGCTTGGATGCCCATATCAGGCTTCCATCATCATTGGCGCGCTCTGCCATATAGGCTAACACCGCCTTACGGAGCATAGAGCCTGTTTTTCGGCTGTAGACCAAGGATGCGACAAGCCTACTCATATCAGCCCGCCATCACCGGATCGCAGCCAAGTAGGTCAATCAGTACCCAGCCATTGGGCTTGGTTAGACCTTCCGCATATTGTCGGGCGACCTGGTAACGCTCAAAAGAACGATCGAGCAACTCTCCGACCGGCGCGCGCTGAATGGAGACGTTGAAATCGAGGCCATACGGATCTGCCTCCAAAATAACGATGTGCATGCGTTTAACCATCAGATATCTCCGCGCCATGTTCGATAGAGAGGCCGGCTGCAAAAACCGTGGCTGCAGTTCTGCTTTCGAACAATCTATCGGGAACGCCAATCGACGAGGGCCAGAGACTGACCCGAACGCGATTGTCTGGCTCGAAGCGCATCAGCACCTTACGAGTGACTGGAGGCGGTGAAAAAGCGACCCGGCCGGACCAGCTCAACAAATTGAATTTCGCGCGAGCAAGGGCGGATTTGCGTAAGTTTCCGACTTTCATGAGTGTGCCTCCCGGTACGAAATTAGAAATAGTTTAAGTTTCAGTCTGGGCGCGGTGGATCATCGTTGCCATCGGTCGATTGATTGACCTGGGATGGCGAAAGGGTCGCCTCTATGACAAAAAATGACCGTCTGATCTTCGCCGTGATAACGGTCGCGACCTTCAGGGTATTCCGGTTCGCCTTCATCTTCGACGTTCCCTCCACTGGGATCGTCGTCCTCTAGATCTGGATCTCCGTCGAGTTCATCTATGGCCTCGATTGCCGCTTCGATGAATGTTTCGAGCTTGGGCCGATCAACCTGGCCTAAGGAGCGCAATATGGATGAAAGCGAAGTCTTGTCCGGGGGCAGGGCGGCGATACTGTCCGAAGACTGGATTGTTTCGCTACTCATCACGCGGCCTGATTGGCGTCGGATTTGAAAGCCGCTTCCAGCTCCGATTTCCGGAAGTACATGGTCCGGCCTTTCCGGATCACCGGCAATATCTTCGCATCAACCATGCGGTAAACTTGGCGAGCATCAATGAGGCCGTTGGAATATTCCTCGACGCCCTTGGCACCTTTAATCAGATCAGTTCCTAACATTAACGTTCCTTTCCGAATTGTGAGATACAGGTGTATCCGTATCCGTTAATTACCTTGCAGTTCATGTTTGTCAAGAGATAGAGAGATACGTATATTCCAAGGAGGCAGGATGAAGGTCAGTTACAATCAATTGGAAGCCGTGCTTTTTGAGCATTTCCAGATACATCCGGACAGATATTCAACATTCCGATCACGCGTGAAGCAGCTTCAACGATTGAAGTTTCCGCCCGGCGTAAATGTTGGCCGCGGTGCAAAAATGGAATATTCAGCTAGGCATCTTTTTCAGCTTGTATCAGCGTTTGAGCTCATTAATTGTGGGTTGCCAGCCGCGACAGCAACTCAAATCGTTGAATCAGATTGGAAGCCATTAGCTGCTGCATATGGGTTGTTTGCGAAAGCGCAGCGCACGCATTTGCCAGAGAGCACCTATGTTCTGATAATGAATTGTGCGCTCGCCGAATTGACGGGAGCTCAGTCAAAAAATAAAGGCAAGGTCTACGTGACGGTCGAGAATCTTGCTAGCTTGGAGAACAGCTTAAAGGATAGCGATGGACGCACTGCCCGGACATTCATCCTATTGTGTGCCAGTGACATAACCAGAAGCGTGCTCACCGCGTGCTTCAAGACCGCTCGCGTTGAGGCGCCGGCCCACGATGCCGAATTTGATAGTTGGCTGGTGAATTATTCAGATGAGAACGATTGGATGCGTGCAGAGGGTGGGTGGCAAGACTTTGCCAACAAGGCGTCCCGATGACCAGCATCCGTAAACGAACATGGACCGCGCCCGATGGCGAACCTAAAACCGCCTGGCTGGTAGATTACCGAGATCCGGCCGGCAACCGGCGGAGCAAGCAGTTCGGCCGAAAAAAAGACGCTGAAGCTTGGCGAGTAGAAACCGACTATGGCGTGTCCAACGGTACTCATACGCCTGACAGCCAGAGTATCACCGTCGCTGAAGCGGTCGCGATCTGGATTGCCAATGCGAAGTCGGACAATTTGGAGCGATCCACGCTGCACGGCTATGACAGCCTGTCGAGACTGCACATCATTCCGTTCCTTGGCGCCACCCGCCTGAATAAGCTTACTAGGCCCATGGTGGAGCAATACCGAGTCGAGTTGATGGAGACACGATCGACGGCGCTGGTCGGCAAAGCCATCCGGGCACTGTCATCGATCATCAACTATGCAATGCGACAAGGGCTGGTCGCTCAAAACGTGGCGAGGGGGGCAACGGTAGCCAAGAAAACCAGCCGCAAGGACAGGGTGGAGATACCGACGCGCGATGAGTTGAAGGCGCTGATAAAGGCTTGTTCGGAGAATGAACTGCCGCTGATCCTGACCGCGGTTTTTACCGGGCTTCGTGCCTCGGAGCTGCGAGGGCTTCGGTGGCAAGATGTCGATCTCGCGGATAAAATTCTGAGTGTGAAGCAGCGTGCCGATGCTTGGAATGTTCTAGGGCCGCCAAAGTCGGAAGCGTCGGTCCGGAACATTCCGTTGCCCGATATCGCCATAAAGACACTTAAACGCTGGAAACTTGCTTGTCCGCCTTCGAAAATGGATCTCGTGTTCCCGTGCGACAAGGGAACCCCATACCAATATCAAAACCTTCTGCGCCGCGTTTATTTTCCTGTTCAGATCAGGGCCGGGCTATCTCGGCCGGCTTTGGACCGGACGGGCAAGCCGAAAGTGGACCAAGACAAGAACCCCGTGCTCAAAGGGAAGTACGGGTTCCATGCTTTGCGGCATGCTGCGGCCAGCGGATGGATTGAGCAGAATATTGATTTGAAACGATTGCAGACGTGGATGGGCCACGAGAGCATCCAAATCACCCTCGATACCTATGGTCACCTGATCAAGGATAAGGAGAAAGACGCAGCGATCGCGAGTGCAGCAGAAGCTCGACTATTTTCCTAGATGCAACACCAATGCAACATGGGCGCAGGAAAGCCTTGGAAAATATGGGTTTAGGGTTGGCATCATAATCCATGTGTCGGGGGTTCGAGTCCCTCCTCCGCTACCAGAAATGGGATTCTGGAAATCTATGTGTTTGGCAAATTTGTGCGAGCGGCTTTGGTCTAACCCGTTTTGACATCGAGCGTTTTGCGCTCGCGAGAATTTCCCCGACGACTTTGTCGGGTCATGGCCCTACTGCGATCCGAAAGCTATTATCTAGCGTCGCTGGATGGCAAGCGGCGGTGTGGCGTTGATCACAGTGGTTTTTCTGACCTACAATAATGAATAGTTATCACTTTCAATTCGCAAACGCGTTTGCGTGCAATTGGCGCTCGCCCGAGGGGGCATGTGCAAGCCACTGGTGGATTAATTTCCAGGCCGCAGCATTCTGGCGGTCATTTCGACGGTACCCAATGATCTGAAAAGGTTGGCAAAGTCGAACTATATTAGATTTGGGCTGTCATTTCGGTTAGGACAGTATCT
>Ga0207901_1000034_pt1 | contig 95235 bp, 100 predicted proteins | sample LinPmetageLP46_FD_184057 | JGI IMG/M metagenome (GOLD analysis project Ga0207901, IMG submission 184057) | Marine viral communities from the Pacific Ocean - LP-46 (SPAdes) | ecosystem: Environmental > Aquatic > Marine > Oceanic | place: Pacific Ocean | collected 2011-06-12
TGGTTAAACAGTCCATCCAGCTATACAATCATAGGCGGCCACACATGGCCCTAAAATACAAAACGCCCGATGCGGTGCATCGGGCGTTTTAATCGAAATAAGTGTCAACTTATTTCAGGACAAGACAGTTTAAACAAACCAAGTTGGCTTTTATTTTAACTCTCAATAGTTCTCTCGTTAACAAAGAGTCAACTATCGGAATCTGTAGCGGATTGCCTCAATTGTAGCGTATTGCTACAATCACTAAAACTGCATTGAGGAAAAATATATGGCTACTAACAGCATACGATTGGATCAAGAACTGATTGAAAAGGCCACCATTATGGCCAAAGCGCTTAACCGAACTCCACCCAAGCAAATTGAGCATTGGGCCAAAATCGGCGAAATGATGGAAGATAATCCCGATTTGCCTTACGAGTTTGTTAAGCAGGCTATCATCGCCAAAGCAGAGCGAGAAGCTGGCAAACTGGAGGTCTATGATTTTGGTTGAAGCCTCCCGTGTTTTACAGACCCCTAACTTCAAAAAAGCTGTAAAGAAACTTAAGCCCAACCAGAAAAAAGAGCTCGATTCGGCCGTCAGAGAACTTATGGCCAACCCCAACCTTGGCGAGCAAAAGAAAGGAGATTTGGCTTTTCTGAGAGTATATAAATTTAAAATGAGTAAACAACTTACTCTACTTGGCTACAGTTTTGATGATGGTGCCTTAGTTCTGGAATTAATGGCCTTAGGTTCACACGAAAATTTCTATCGTGATATCAAGCGCCTCAAATGAAGTTTTGGCATAGAAATCAATCCGAAAACTAGAAACCGTATCAAGCTGATTAATCCATCCTACTTGGTAAAAATCAATCTTCTAAATCTCTCCTTTTTTCAAGGTAATTATCCCTAGCTGAACTGGCATAAATACTGCTCATTGAAAACCTAACGACACTCTACACGACGCAGGATGGCGCTTTATCAACAGCGAAAGCAAAGCGCTCGCACCGATAGAGTGCTGACTTCATTTTCGGAGACTGCCAATGTCAGATATGAGTGCACTAGATACACTATGGTTGTTAATTGCAGCGATGCTGGTGCTAATCATGCAGGGTGGCTTCCTGTGTCTGGAGTCGGGGCTTACCCGCAGTAAAAATGCGATTAACGTGGCACTTAAAAATGCGTTTGATTTGATCGTTGCTGCCATGCTCTTCTGGTTGTTTGGTTTTGGCATTATGTTTGGCGCCCATGAAGGCCTGACACTTGATACTCATTGGTTTCTTGCCGATTTTTCCAGAGATGAATTCTGGCACGCCAGTTTTTTCTTTTTCCAGTTAACCTTTTGTGCCACAGCAGCAACGATTGTCTCCGGTGCCATCGCTGAACGCAGTCGCTTTGTGGTTTACATCATCATCACGGCCTTGATCAGTTTGCTGCTCTATCCGGTATTCGGTCACTGGGTCTGGAGTAGCGCCGTCAATGAATCTCCTGGCTGGTTGGAAGCCATGGGGTTCACTGATTTTGCGGGTAGCACCGTGGTACATAGTGTCGGTGGCTGGGTAGCACTGGCAGCCGTGATTGTTATCGGCCCACGGACCGGGCGTTTCATTCGAGGCAAAGTCCAAAATATCCCGGGCAGCAACCTGCCGCTGGCGATACTTGGCATGCTGTTCTTTATGATCGGTTGGATAGGCTTTAACGGTGGCAGCACATTGGCTTTTACCACTGCCATTGCCGGCATTATCGTCAACACCATCATCGCAGCAGCTGCCGGGGGGATCACCGCCATCCTGCTATCAAAAACCCAACCGGATAATAGTCAAACCACCGCGCTCACCATTAATGGCACCCTGGCCGGATTAGTTGCCATTACCGCAGGCTGTCATGTGGTTTCAACACCGCAAGCGGCGCTGATTGGTGGCCTTGGCGCGCTGGTGATGTTTCTGGCAGAAAAACAGATGCACCGTATGCAGCTGGATGATGCCATTTCGGCAGTGCCAGTACACTTGGTCGCCGGTATCTGGGGTACTTTGGCCGTTGCTATTTTTGGTGATTTGCAACTGCTGGATACCGGTTTAAGCCGCTTTGACCAACTGCAAGTGCAATTGCTTGGCATAGTCGCCTGTGCCCTGTTTATTTTTCCACTGACAATCACCTTCCTCTTTCTGCTGAACCGTTACATACCTTTGCGCGTCAGTATCGAAGCCGAGCAGCAGGGACTGAATGTGTCAGAACATGGCGCGAAAACCGAACTCACTGATCTGCTTTCAGCCATGCAAACGCAAGAGCGTAGTGGTGATTTGAAGCAACGCGTACCAGTTGAACCATTTACCGAAGTCGGCCAGATTGCCTCTCAATACAACCGGGTTATCGCTAACCTGAACCGTATGGTGACACGCACCCGATTGATTGTGCGTGATATGCGTGACGGGGTGATTACCTTCTCCAGCCAGGGGATTGTGACCAGCGCCAATCCAGGCGTGGAAATCATGTTCGGCCTTCCTGCTCACCAGTTGGTGGGGCAGCCAACTGATGTTTTACTCCATGAACAAAACCAACAAACGTTTTCGGGCACAACCCCGGAACGTTTATTTGTTACCCTGGCCAGCAGCCAACAGTCGGGCCCTTATGAAATCATCGCCAGAAACAGTAAAAGCGAGCCTTTCACACTGGAGGTCACCACCACGGCCAGCCCAACCGAAGAAGGCGTGCAATATAGCGCCATGCTGAGGGATATCAGTGAAAGAAAAAAGATGGAAGATCGTCTGCATCGACATTCTGAACTGGCACAAGTGACGCTGGAAGCCATCACTGAAGCGGTTGTCACCTGTGATGCAGCTTATAAGATCGTCTACCTAAACCCAATGGCCAGTGAACTGCTGGGGCAGACATCCGAGCAAGCTTTCGGTAAACCGATTGATGAGATTATTCTGATTGAGGACAGCGAAGCGGATCCAATTAACATCACAACATTGTGTAAGCAGTATTCAGATAAATTATCTAACACCAGCCAAAAGCGTCTTTTTGCCCTGAAAAACAAAAAAGGTGAAGAATTTGAAGTCCAACTCAACTGTGCCCCCTTGTTGGATACCAATCGGCAAAACATAGGTTGGGTGGTGGCGTTACAAGACATTACTCAAAACAGCCGTTTAGAGAAGATGCTCACCTTCCAAGCGGTGCATGACACCCTAACTGGCCTAATCAATCGACGTGAGTTTGAAAAGCGTTTGGAATCGCTGATCTATGAAGCCCATCATGATAAAGCCGAACATCTGCTCTGCTATCTGGATTTAGACCAGTTCAAATTAGTGAATGATACTTGTGGACATAGAGCCGGAGATGTTCTGTTAAAGCAGCTCTCAAATCTATTAAAACCCGTACTTCGTCAGAGCGATACCTTGGCGCGGCTGGGTGGTGATGAATTCGGGGTATTACTCACTCATTGTCCAATTGAAAAAGGGCAGGACATTGCCGAAGCATTGCGAAAAACTGTTACCGCTTTTCGTTTTTCCTGGGAAGGTCAGGTGTTTTCAGTGGGCGTTAGTATCGGTTTGGTCAGTATTACCGAGGCTAGTGGCAGTCTGGATGAAGTATTAAGCCATGCTGATGCCGCATGCTACGCGGCTAAGGACCGCGGTCGTAACCGGGTGCATCTGTTCCAACCGGATGACATTGAGGCCCAGGAGCGCCAGGGTCAAATTCAATGGGCCAGTCGATTACAAGAAGCGCTGGATAAAGATCTTTTCCGGCTTTATTTTCAGACGATTGTTCCGCTGGAAAACAGCGATAACACCATGCCGCATTATGAGATTCTGGCTCGCATGATCGGTCCACAAGGTGAAATCATTCCGCCAGGAGCGTTTATTCCAGCGGCCGAACGTTTTGGGTTAATGCCCAAGATCGACCAATGGGTGATTCGCAATACGCTGGCTTGGATGGGTGATCAACTTCGCCAAAACCAGCAGCCCGTATTTTGCTCAATTAATCTATCTGGTGCCTCCATCGGTCGCGAAGACATCCTGCAATTAATTCAGGAACAACTGACGAAGCGCAAAGTACCGGCAAATAATATTTGCTTTGAAATCACCGAAACCGCTGCCATCGCTGATCCAGCTAATGCTGCTCGCTTCATAACTGAATTGAAAAGCTTAGGCTGCCAGTTCGCTCTGGATGACTTTGGTAGTGGTCTATCTTCATTCGGCTATCTCAAACAATTACCAGTTGATTACTTAAAAATTGACGGTATTTTCATTCAAGAGCTAGCCAATAACCGGATTGACCAAGCCATGGTGGCTTCGATTAACAACATTGGCCACATTATGGGTTTAAAGACCATTGCCGAGTTTGTTGAAGACGCTGCAACACTGAATATTCTGCGTCAGATTGGGGTGGATTATGTTCAGGGCTTTTATCTATCACGGCCAGAGCCTCTGGAATCACTCATGAGTGTTCGGGTGATGCCGCGTTGAAATAAGGCGATTTAAAATCCGCATCTTTCTGGTTCCCACGGTCATCCGTGGGAATTACGTGATCCATTCCCACGCAGAGCATGGGAACGAGAAATTGAGCCTAAATATAACAAGCTAACCGCTCTAATCATTTGTGATTTTCGAAAAGTACTCATCAAAAGACTGCTTTAAAAAATCATCAAAATCATTTTGATTGCCCAAGAATTTGGCAAATAGAATTTTGCTGCCCATGAGGTTAGACAACGCCGTTTTAGTAGCCAACTTATCCCCTGGAAGAGAAACATTCACGTAATTGGGATTAGTCTTTGAGTGAATATGAAAGTGATAAATATTCTTGGGGTGAGATTTACTGCCTTCATCAATAATATTTACGAGCTCTGGATAAGCTATACACATCAGCTTTTCTTTACCCTTTCTAATTCGAAATAGCTGTTGGTCACGAACTATGAATATGACTTCATGTGATGCGTTCATGTTTCTACAAAGTAAAGGTGTAACATAGCTGCGTCCTGCAACGCAGGCGCGAAGTTGGTTGAATTGTTATGTGTTTGGTGAATTGTGGAACCTTTCGTATAAATAACAGACTTCATCTACGATTGGCTGGATTTCATGACGGACACCTAAAGTTTCGAAAACACCAACATCAATGTAGAAAGCCCTAAATAAATGAGCAGGAACACCTCCACTCTCTATTTGGCCACCAACATACGCTGGTAATACATACCCGACAATTGGCTTACTCCAAAGATATTTATCTAAGTTTTCGTCAAAGTGTTCAAGTAGGTTTCTGAGCGTACGGCTCTTTAGAGCGCTATCTTCGCTAAGGCCATAATGTTTCTTCAATGTTTCCGCTCGGTATTCATGTAAACGATGCTTTCCCGGTTTAGAAGGCCAAAAATACCGAGATAAAGCGCCAGCATGAATGAGTAGATTCTGGATGTGGTCGAGAATTTCATCTTGCAGCTCCTCAGTCTTCTCGTAGTTTCCTTTATTTTCATTCGTCATTTCAATAAAGCTTGCCAAAAAATCAATTGAAACCATTGCTGCTTCAACGTTAAATCGAATGGCCTGCGAATAAAATGCAAGATGAGGAGGCTGAATGCCTCCATATTCTTTGATGTAACTTTCCAAATCATCCATTGTAATTAGACTTAACTTGGAGCAATGCCGCGCGCTGTAGGCGCGTTCCTTTTGAACCAGAGTTAAATAGCTGAGTCGGATAGTAGAAATGGATACTCATGCTCACATAACAACTTGAGAAAGTCATAAATCTCCTGATCTGCTCGATTCGATTTTGAATGCCTAGAAATGCAAAGGTAATAGTTTAAATTTTTGTGCTTTGCAAAAATAATCCATTCTCCGGTAAGTTTATTCTGCCTTGCTCTTTCCTTGTATCCGCTTACTACCATTTCGTGGGCAAGCCGGCCTTGCCAGCCAAATTTTGATGGATTTTTTTGTTCTTCCTCTGTCACGTAAGAGCAAAGAGAATTAAATTTGGGGCTATTTTCAAATTCTAACCCCCAGTGATTTACCAGATTTCTAACCAAGAATTGTGCATCAGAAAAATGTGCTTTGAACAATCCTTTAAGCGGCAAATGTTTGAATTGGTCAACTCGCTGTTTGTAACCACGACCGACACCTTCCAACTCTTGTATAACATCCGTAATTACAAAAGAGTTGTAAGTTCTATGTTTACTCATTGAGGTGAGTTGAATCAATAAGAATTGACTTAGCCGATTCATATCAACACCACAGAACCCTGCATGATTATTTCTAAAGTGAGTCACCTCATCTTCAGTTACATCAAATCCTTCAAACACATCAGAGGAAAAGTTATTCATACTATCTAACACGCATTCAACGGCTTGGACGCTACAATGCTTCGTTAGTCACTTTGAACTAAGCTACATGTGAGACAACAGTTACTGGTGTGCTCATAATGTGAATCCTTAGGAAAAATGACGTTGCCAAGACACCCCGCCGAGATACAATCACGCCTCTCAATTTCAGCAAAAGATTCGCAGAGCCAGCATTCAAGTTCTTCTGAATCTGGTTGATTAGGTTCAAGTAATGCATAATTTGCTTCAACTATCATTCCTGATTCAATCGAGCAATTCGTACAGTAAGGGCAATGGTATCTTCTTCCAGAATCCGGCATCCCTATTAATTTTCTAAACTTTTTTTGCGATAAGTACTTCTCAAAGAATTTAAAATAGTAGAGCAGTTGCATCTGCTCTTCCTCTTCGTTTGAAAGACCGTAAAGTGGCTCCGTTAACATAACTGACTTGAAATCTTTTACCCACTCAGTTCCCCATAACTTTGTTAAGAATATAGCGATCAAGTCGACAATATATGCTGGTCCCAAAATATCTCGATGTAAACCGTGGGTATATTTATTGCGCTTCTTTCGTAAATTATCCAGCTGTCCCTTTACTGTTGGCTCTATCTCTTTAGAAGTTATTTCCTGAAAAATAACGAGCAAATCATCAAACTGATGTATGTATAGATCCTCGAAGTCCTTATTTTCTGTCGACAAACCCCATTTAGAAGGCTCTCCCGCAATCAAAAGCAGTGAATCAATTTTACATATTTCATGCTTAAAATAATTTTCGATGGAGAGAAAGAGCATTATTAACGAATTTCCGAGTATTCCCTGCCGGGTTTCCCAATATTCATCAAGCTCATCGTTAGTTTCCCAGTCACCATGAACGGCAAGAGCCATTTCTGTCTTCAGTAAGAGATCTACTGATTGAACCAAATACTGGATACTTAAGTTCTTGAACTCTTCTGGTGATGGTTTGTTAGTTATCATTTTTCGATACGAAACCCATATGAATTTGGCAGGCTAAAGACGATAAAGTGTTCAGCCAGCTTGGTAAATTATGAAAACATATCAAGTTGGCTGGCCCTTGGCTTTTTGATTTTTTCCTTTTGTCGATCAACTGAATTTACGTTGTTAGGCTAATGGATAAAATTGCCATGAGTCATTTGATGGTGACATGAAATTCTGAATTCCTCGCTTACGCATTATTTTGTCGCAAACTAAATAGACTGGCAGGCGACGATTATGACCAATTGTAGATGCATCAATATGAACATATTTCCCCACGCCATGAGGTTCAATGTACAAAGGTGTTTCAGAAATAATTGCACTATCTGTTTCAGACTTCGCTTTGTCAAATGTAAGTAGCACGTCGTATCTAACCAAGACATCTCTCCTAACTTCTCCATAGTGGAAGTGATATCCATTACCATGGTTCTCAGGATCTACGGCAGTGCGCGAACCGGGTATTTTCATAAATAACAGAAAATTCTGGATTCGACTCAGCGGTATAATTTGATGGCGTTCGACTAAAGCTACAGCTTCCTGATAAATCGGAACAACTTCAATCTCCTGTTCGTAGAACAACCAATCAAGGTTTTCACCGACTTCAAAACCAGTTTCATGCTGCTCCAGATCATGCTCAGCAATAAACTGATTAAGTGCTATGAGTCTTGCACGTACATTTTGAAGCGAAGATCTAGTATTGATTTTTCGCTCCAAATAGAAACGAGAGGGGTAATATCCATTGCGGTGAAAGAGAATTAGTTCCGCTGTGTTAATGACTTCCACAGTGGCATCAGATATCAGATCCTCCATTTGTACCTCCAATGATCAATGATTCAACAAACTTGATTGGCTTATTAGCTATTAAATAATGGCAGAACCATATTATTAATGAAGTTTGCTCCTTTCTCTGTATGAAGCCAAAACAAACCAGCTATATTCAACAGAACCGTTACCCAATAAACGTTTATAAACGCTTTTTTGATTGATTTATGGCGTAATTTCTTTTGGGCGATATAGGCTCCTGGCCATCCACCGATTAGAGAAAGTAAGTGCAAGGTGCTTTCTTGGATTCTCCATTGGCCATTTTTAGCCGCGGATTTATCCATCGCGTAAGCGATAAACGCAATCAGGCTCATGAGTAGATACAGACCGAGAATGATTAAAGGCAACTTTCCACTGAAGACGGATATCATCAGCCCAATGAAAAAGAGAATGGTAAAGACGCCGCCGAAGCCTCTTTGGCTTTTTACTTTTTCTCGTTTTTTTGACTTAGAAATGTCACGAGCAAATTGGATGTTTTCAGCTTTATAACGATTGTTATTATCTCGAGCTAATTCATAGATAATAACTTCACCATTTACTGGTCGACGGGATGGTGGGTTAAAGGCTTTAATATGCACAAAAGCACGCTCTCCACCACCATTTGGCTCGACAAAACCAAAGCCTCGATCATCATTCCAGTTTGATATTTTCCCTTGTAGCTTCATGCTTTCCCTTGATTTTCTTAGCTGTCAACGTGCACTAGCAATAACCAGATTCATTTGCGAATATTGTTGACCCGCACACTCCATCGTCATTTTTGGTTATTACCAATGAGAGGCCGGGAATATCCCTTAGGTTTTCCATCATGAAGTAATTGACTTCACTAGAGGGCAGAGTGTTTATATCGCTAAGGTTTCGATCTCAAATATCTTCTAACCGATTAGCTGACTGTGACATCACCATAATTTCATGCTCTTCAAAAGATCTGAGCTCTTCCATCAACTCTTTTGCTGAGGTGATATCCACACGGTCATGCAGGTAACGATAAAGATCAATGATTTGCTGATGTTGATGAATGATTACTTGCATAATGTCGGTGGTCGATAGCTCAGCAAATGGTGCATCGCAATGATGATGTTGCACAATGGGGTTTTTATCAAAGTACTCATAGCACCAGGTATTTAACGCATGTTCATTGCCTGTGACTTCGAATTGGTGCACAGCATGTCCGAGCTTTTCTTCATGCTCTGACAAATAGTTAAGCAGCATTTGTGCTCTCGTATTTTCAGTTTTATCGGCACCACGTTTTAAACATTCTGTTAGGTGTTGATGGAACTCGCTTGTCCAGTGAAGGACATCTCTTAACGTTTCAACTTTCATAATAATTTCCAGTATTTTTGTTTGCTGCTGTTATTGGAGTAGTTTGAAGGGTTAAATGAGATCAAATATACAGTCCCTAATCTTCACCAATATCCTCATTCCAGACTTCTGGGTTTTGGGCAATAAAATCGCCAAGCATTTTGATGCATTCCTGTGAATTGAGATCGATGACCTCTACGCCATTTTCGCGTAACCAATCCAAGCCGCCGTCAAAATTGACGGATTCGCCCACCACCACTGTGCCGAAGTTGAATTGCCGTGCCAGGCCACTGCAATACCAACAGGGTGCAAGTGTTGTGACCATGATTTTGTCGCGATAGGATTTTTGTCTTCCGGCCTTACGAAAGGCATCGGTCTCGGCATGAACAGAAGGATCATTTTCCTGAATTCTGCGGTTATGACCGGCACCGAGAAGTTCGCCATTTTTATTAAACACCGCAGCACCGATAGGAATGCCACCCTCGGCTAAGCCCTGTCGCGCTTCGTTTATCGCCACTTCCAGCATTGCCTTGTAGTCTAGAGTTGTCATGTCTGAGATCCTTTTTCAGGGTGTATAGGAGCCAGATTCTATTCTCTGAGCTTCTATTTGTGATGTTCTCATGACTTATGCCAAAACACGCATTAGATGGTTCCCAGATCAAATTTCATTTTCAGCCAACCCTCATCTGCTTTTGTAGAAACACTATCTTGGGTTTGCAGTTGATCATTGTTTAATTCACCGTTTTGTTGGATGAATTCAAACACGGCATTCTGTCTTTGTGTGGCGAGTGTTTGCAATTGGGAGTCACTGACGGATTCAACTTTAATTAGTTGTTCTTTTAACTTGGCGTTATAGGCCAGTACATCCAGTTCGGCTTCTGTTTGTTCTTCAGCTTCGCTGGTGGTCAACTCCTGCTGGATGGTTTGCAAATCAGGACTTAATCCCGCTGCTGTGTAGAGTTGTTCCAGTATTTCCTGGCGTTGGGTTTCCCGCTGATCTTCTGAGTTTTTTTCACTCATAAGACTCTCAATACGTTGTTCAACCGCTGTTTTTTGCAGTGCTTGTTTATCCGCCGTTTCATCAAATGGCGCGGGTATTTGTAAGGCCAGTTGTGGTCGTTGCGATAAGGCCTCAACTAATTTGAGCAGTCTTTCCTGTTCAGGTGGTGCAATATCAATGCGTCCGGCGCGAAAGCGAATCGAATCAATGGGATCATCATCACTACCAATCAGGCTGCCGAGGAACCGGAAAGGCGCTGTGACAATATTTCTTATCGCGTTACCGATAGCTCCCCGGATCACCGGCCCGATGGCAAACTCAGGGTCGTTTATATCACCACTGACAGGGATATTGAGTTCGATCACACCATCACTGTTTTTCAGTAATGACACGGCCAGATCCAACGGAAGATCCATGGCATCAGGTGACTCGACGCGTCCGCCTAAACGAATATCACGAATCACGATGTTGTTGGATGCCGATAAGTCGCTTTCCACAATTTCATAAGTCAGATCGATATCGGCTTTACCTTCAGCAATCTCCCGTCCGGCGAACTTGACGGTATAGGGCGTCATTGAGGGTAAATCCAGATTACTGAACGCCAGCGTGATATTGGTCTGTCCGGTCACATTCAACGGATTCAGTGCACCATTGATTTCAACCAGACCAAATTCGTCCACCTGGCCTTCCAACTCAATATTGACAGGTTGCTTCGAGCTGGAAGAAAAACCACTGATTTCGCCATTGAGTTTCTGCATATTGGCATCAAAAACAATGGGCAAGTTCTGATCGGTAAACTGCGAACTGGCATTATTAATCTTCACCCGACCCAGTGAAATGTCATAGCCGTTTGCGTCATCTGATTTTGCCGTATTGGCTTCAGCATTTTCACTTGCCGCTTGCTCTTTTATCAGCAATGCCAGATTGGTGTCACCGTTTTCGTTGATTAATACCCGACTGTATAAGGCATCAACAATGACTTCTGAGATCGCCACACGTTGCTCTGCAAGTGAAAAGTCCACTTTATTAACGGATAAATTGTCGAGGCTGAGCAGCTTTTCATTGAGTTTCTGGTTATCCAGTTGCAGTTCTGCCAGTGTGAGATCGCCCTGTAAGGCAAAGGGTTCTTGTTGATCGCTAATCAAACTGGCGATTACGTCAATTTTGCCATCCAGAATGTCAATATGGGCGTATTCACTTAAATAGGCCTGGAGAGGCACCAGAGATAACTGATTTACATTCGCCTCGGCATTCAGCGAAACAGCAGGAAATAGCTGTAAATCGCCGCTAACCTCAATATCGCCGCCAGATTCCAGACCGATAATGCTGGTAAATGGCATCTGTTGATCTTCTGCCAGGCTGAAGTCCTGCATACTGGCAGACAACATCAAAGCCAGATTGGCAGGCGTAGCTGGCATTTGGTCTTCCACAGCCAGGGCGGTGTTATTGATTTCAATATTGGCAATATCCAGCTGCAAGGACGGCTGATTAGTCTGATCAGCTTCGTCTTGATCAGATTTCGGCAATGAATCGATTAATTGCAACCAGTTGAGTTCGCCTTCCTGGTTTCGGCTTGCAGCCAGCTTGAAATCATCCAGAGCGATGTTTTCCATGCTGAGCTGATTTTCCGGGTAGGCATAATTACCATTGGTGACGGCCAGCGTTCCGCCTTTGAGTAACGCATCAGATTCTCCGGGCTGATGAATACTGATATCGGCCAATGCGAGGTCAATGGCGCTGAGATTCACTTTTGGCGTTTCATCTGCCAAATCAACATCGTAAGTCACTTGCAGATCCAGGCGGCCGCCATTCAGTTCAACGGGGATCTCTGCCTTAACATAGCGATAGGGCATCTGTAAGCTGAAATTATTCAGGCTCGCCTGACCTGACAACTGTAATGGTGACAAGCTCAAACCACCATTTACCGCCAGTTTGGCGTCATTTTCCAACTCGATCAGTAGATCTATGTCGGCAGTTTGTCCGGCCTCTGTTGAAAAATTTTCTAGCTGAATGGCAATAGGACTGAGCACAGTCTCAAACGCTTCATCGGGCTTTTCATCACGATAACGGAATGTGCCATTACTGTAACTAAACTGTCCAATTTGCAGCGTGAACGGTGAACCCGTCTGTTCAGCAGCTGGCTGTTCGGTTTCTTCAGTCGCAGATTCGGAATCTTGTCCGGGCAGGTCAGCGATTAGCTGCAACCAGTCAAGTTCGCCCTCATTGTCTCGGGTCGCCGCCAGCTTGAAATCGACCACCGAAACTTCATCCAATATCAGTTGATTTTGCGGATAGCGATAACGTCCATTGCTGACCGTCAGCGTTCCCGCCTGCAATATCGCCTCTGCAGCTTCGGAAGGATGAATGCTGAAGTCTGCCAGATCGATATCAATCGCACTGATATCAACCTCTGCCGCTTCACCCGCCATATCAATATCATAGGCCAGTTGCAGATCCAGCCGACCTTCTTTGAATTCAAATGGCAGTTGCGCCTGCAGATAACGATAGGGTGTTTGCAGGCTGAAATTTTGCAGCTTAACCTGACCTGCCAGTTGTAACGGTGACAAGCTCAGATTTCCGTCTAATGTCAGCGTGGCGTTATTTTCCAGTTCAATCACCAGATCCTGGCTGGCGGTTTGTCCGGCCTCGGTAGAGAAATTTTCAAGATGAATATTGATTGGACTTAAGACCGTTTCAAAAGGCTCATTAGGAACCTCATCCCGGTAAAGAATTTTGCCATCAGTGTAGTTGAACGCCCCGATTTCCAGCGTGAATAATGAATCACCCTGCTCGCTGACTTCTTCTCGTTCGGCATCGTTTTCCGGCTCCGCCGTTGCCGCCCATTTATCGGCTAATCGGGTTAACGTATTGTCTGTATTGGTATACCGCCGGAAATTCAATTCGGTATTCGCCAGGCTGATATCCTCGATTCGCAGCGTGAGCCTGAATAATTGCAACGGTTGCAGATTGAGATAAAGCTTTTCCCATGCTGCCAGCGGCTCATCCTGCTCAGTGTTTAATTGCAGCTGACGGATTGTTGCTTCGAAGGTATAGGGATTAAATTGAATCTGTTCAACACTGGCATTCACACCAAGTCGTTGCTGCATGGTCTTCACCAGATGCTTTTCTGCCAGCCAGGGCAACAAAAAGAAACCGATAAGGGTATAGAGCACGACGATACTCACTATGGAGATCAGCAAAAGGCGATATTGGCGGAGAACGGCTTTGACAGATTTCATAGCGATGGCTTATCTCAATAGTGGAGATAAGCCAGTTTACATAAATAATGCCGGGTAGCGTAACCGGCAGGCTGAATCGAGCTGCGACTTTCCCACTCAAAATCAAAATATCACAGCAAACCTGGCCACAGAAACTGGAATAAATCCTTTCATCGATAAAATTTTCCTCCTATAATTCTGCGGCACTGCTTATTGCTGGACTTTTAATCGTCTCATCAATAACCGCATGGTTCAGTCGGGTAACTCTTCAGATAGCTCAATTTCAAGGAACGAAAATGTTTAAACACATTGGATGGCTTTTACTCACCTCAGTGACGTTGACAGGGTGTTCGATAAAACAAACGGTGGAACCTGCTGAAATCCCCCAGGCAGCTGAACTTTGCATTATCGAAAACACCGATACACGTGAAGGGTTTCTAAAGGAATTTAAGTCCACACTGTCTGCCCGTGGCATTCAGCACCGAGTCGTCTCCGAGAGAAACGTGCCTGAAAGCTGTGAATGGACTGCCACTTATGTAGCTAAATGGACTTGGGATCTGGCGCTTTATATGTCATATGCAGAAATAAAGATTTTCCATAATGGCAATTTGGATGGCGAAGCCATTTATGACTCCACCCGTGGTGGCGGCAATATGGGTAAATTTATTGATGCTGAGCCTAAAATTCAGGAACTGGTCAACGAATTGATGCAGTTCGAATCCACTTCAGCCTTCCGCCTGTATTTCGGTTAACGGCTTCGTTGTTCGTCAATCAAAGACAAACTCAGCAAGATGATTCAGATGCAACACGTTATGGATGACAAGATGATTTTGGTCACCGGTGGTGCAGGTTATATTGGCTCGCATACCTGTGTTGAGCTGGCCAACAGTGGCTATAAGCTGGTTGTTCTGGATAATCTGTCAAACTCATCCGCCAAAGTATTGCCCCGTATTGAAAGCATTATTCAGCAGAAAATAACCTTTGTGCAGGGCGATATTCGCCATCGTGAAACGCTGGAAGCGGTGTTTCGCCAATATAACATTGCCGCTGTCATTCACTTTGCCGGTCTGAAGACCTTAAATGAATCGGTTTCACAACCGATGTCGTATTACGATAACAACGTCAGTGGCACGATTACGCTGTGTAATGTGATGGCTGAGTTTGATTGTAAAACACTTATTTTCAGCTCATCAGCCACCGTTTATGCCGAAATATCCAACCAGCCGATCCGCGAGGATTTTCCGCTGGCGGCAAACAATCCTTATGGCCGCTCTAAATTAATTATTGAACAGATATTAACTGACCTGCATCGTGCTGATCCGGCCTGGTCTATTGCCCTGCTTCGCTATTTTAATCCGGTAGGAGCCCATTTCTCCGGTTTGATTGGCGAGCATTCCAATGCCACGTCGACCAACTTGATGCCATGCCTTTCGCAAGTAGCTACAGGCAAGCGGGATAAGCTATTTATTTATGGAAATGATTATAAGACAAGGGATGGCACCGGAGTGCGTGATTACATTCATGTGGCCGATTTAGCAAAAGCTCATGTCAAAGCACTGATAAAAGCGCTCGACAGCTCGGACGTTTTGACCTTGAATATTGGTACAGGCCGTGGCTATTCGGTATTGGAAGTAATTGCCGCTTTTGAGAAGGTTTCTGGTCAGAAAATTCCATTTGAAATGGTGGCTCGCCGGGCCAAGGATCTGGCGCGTTGTGTTGCGGATCCCTCACTGGCCATCAAGACGTTGAACTGGAAAGCCGAGTTGGATATCAACAGAATGTGCGCCGACAGTTGGCACTGGCAGACGCACAATCCTGATGGATATGCGTAAACAGGTTCAGTATTAACTCGCGTATTTTCTGATTTTCTTATGCGGTGTATCAGAGGCCACTTTCTGCAATAAAATTTCATAGCCTGTGGCTTGCTTTAATGCCTTACTCAGCCATGCTGCAGAATCCTGTGCCACTTTATCAAGATTGGGATCCATATACATGGCTTGCAGTTTGGCTGCTGCAACGTCCAATAATGCTTGTTCGGTTCGCTGCTCATGGAAAATCGCTCTGGCAGCCAGTCTTTGTGCTTCAGCATCATTCGTCTCTAATAACTTGATATAGCTGATCACTTCAGCCGGTAATCCAGCATCCGTTAACGATACCGTGGCAAGTTTATTCTGGATAGCCTGGAATTGCGCCAAGTCTGTTTTCGCTTTAGATGCATGACGTTTTAACTTGCCGTTTTCAGCCTTATTTGCCAGTAATTGCAATGTTGGCTGATATTTAGGGTTGCCGCTGTAGCCCAATGCTCTGACTTTATACGACAAAACGCTGAGTTCATCGCGTCCGAAATATTTCGTCTCCTGGGCGGCCAATAAATCTTTTTCCATTGGATCAAACAACAACGGATCAGAAAGCCCCGACCATTGCAGGCGTTCCAGCATCTGCTCTTTCTGTTCAACACTACCTGATTCGAGAATGTTGAGCTTATGTGCAATACGTTGCTCATCGGTTTCAAACGCTTGCAGCAATCCACTGAAAGCCAGCAAAGACGCGCCAATCACCCATTGTTTTAAATTCATTTTCTGTTTCCTTACGTTGTTAAAAGTTATTTCCATCGTTTAAAAATAAGTGAGGTATTGATTCCACCAAAAGCAAAGTTATTACTCATAATCACATCCGTCTCGATATGTCGTGGTTCGTGCATGATGTAATCCAGATCGCCACATGCCGGATCAACTTCATCCAGATTCGCCGTGGCATGAAACCAGTTTTCACGCATCATCTGAATCGCCACCCAGGACTCCAAAGCGCCACAGGCACCCAGCGTATGTCCAGTAAAACTTTTGAATGAGCTGATCGGCGTATTATTTCCAAAAACAGCGGCTGTCGCTGACGACTCAGCAATGTCACCGCGATCGGTTGCCGTGCCATGTGCACTGATATAACCAATTTCATCCGGGTTTACGTTTGCACAACTGAGCGCTAACCGCATGGCTTTTTCCATGGTCACGGCTGAAGGTTGTGTGACATGACTGCCATCTGAGTTGGTGCCAAATCCGACCAATTCAGCATATATAAAGGCATTGCGTGCTAAGGCATGCTCCAGATCTTCAAGAATCAAGGTGCAACCACCTTCACCGATCACCAGACCATCTCGCTGTTTATCAAACGGCCGGGGACTCAAATGGGGAGTGTCATTTTTAATACTGGTGGCGTACAACGTGTCAAACACAGCGGCTTCAGTAGCACATAAGGCTTCACATCCACCCGCCACCATAATGGTCTGATGACCATATTTAATGGCCTCATAGGCATAGCCTATGGCTTGGCTTCCAGAAGTACAGGCACTTGAGGTCGTCAAAACCCGGCCGCGTAATCCAAAATAAATACCAATATTAACCGGCGCGGTATGCGCCATCATTTTGATATAGGAGTTGGCATTGAGGCCATCGCTGGTATGGTTCAGCAACATGTTGCCAAAATCCGCAATCGCATCGGTATCACCAGCAGAAGAACCATAAGCCACGCCCACTTCCCCACTGCTGAGGATCTCATCATTCAACAAGCCAGCATCTTCAAAGGCCAATTCAGTGCTACGAACGGCCAACTGGGCGACACGGCCCATGCTGCGTAAATCTTTACGTTTGTAATGAGCAGGCATGACAAAGTTTTCAACTGGCGCACCTAATCGGGTATTTAGCTCGGTGTATTTATCCCATGCATCAATACGCTGAATACCGGTTTGCATATTTTGTAGCCGCGTTTTTATCGCAGACCAGTCATTGCCAATCGGGGAAAAACCGCTCATGCCCGTTACTACAACCCGCTTCATTAACACATACCGCCATTGACCGAAATCACCTGTCGGGTGATATACGCCGCTTCTTCGCTCATCAAAAAGCTCACTGTTCCAGCGACTTCAGCTACCGTGCCGACCCTCTGCATAGGGATCATTTTCATCGCTTCTTCCATATGAATATCTTCTGTCATTTCCGTATCAATCAATCCGGGCGCCACACAGTTCACGGTTATTTTGCGTTTGGCCAACTCAACGGCCAGTGCTTTACTTGCACCGATAATACCGGCTTTCGCCGCACTGTAATTGACCTGACCACGATTTCCGACCACTCCGGAAACTGATGATAAGGTGACGATTCTGCCAGGTTTTCTGCGGCGAATCATGGGCATGATAATCGGCTGCAACACATTATAAAAACCATCCAGATTGGTTCTGATCACCAGGTCCCATTCATCACCGGGTATCGCTGGAAAAGCGTTATCTCTGGCAATGCCGGCATTACACACCACACCATAATAAGCACCATGCTGTTCGACATCCTGTTCCAGGATTGACGCGGTTTGTTCGCGATCGGCAATATCAAATTGCAATACCCGAACCTGACGTCCCAGTGCAGTTATTTCGGCGGCGACGGCATCAGCTTGTGCTCTGTTGCTTCGACAATGCAGCACGATATCGTAACCTTGTCTGGCGAGACGCAGCGCTATCGCTTTACCGATCCCTCGGCTCGACCCGGTGACTAAAATGGTTTCACTCATCGAATAGCTTCCTCTAAAAACTGACTGGCATCGTCAGGTTGGTATACATTAAGATTCGCCGATGCAGCAATCTGATCTCCACGCAATTGGCCACGGAAAACATGCAGCCCATTTTCAGCCTGCATTTCACACTCCACCCGGATTGACAGGGTTAGGCCCATGGCAAACCAATCGGTGTTGCTCTGGTAACGTCGAGTACCCAGCAGAAAACCTAACTTGGGCGGTTGCGATTGTTGTCTTTGTTGTAAACCGGCATAAGCCGCAATGGCCTGGGCTAAATATTCCACACCAATCCAGGCGGGCACACCCTTTTCTTCGACAAACATGCTTTGCAAGTTAATATCCACTTCGGCTTCCAGCCATTGTTCACCGTAAGCCGTCACTCTCGTTAATAATGACATGCTGCCTGAATGTGGCACCAGATCGGCCACCTGATATGGTTCCATCATGGTGCGCGTTCCAGAATCAACGCAATATTATTACCGCCAAAGGCAAATGAATTGCTCAATACGTATTTATAAAATTTAGCGGGTTGATTTGCTGTGACTAAATTCAAATTAGGAATCGTCGGATCAGGCTCGCCATCCCAACGATGTATTGGGGCACTCCCTTGCTCATCTGCCAGCATCAGCCAACAAATAGCCGCCTCAATGGCACCAGCAGCCCCTAAGGTATGGCCGATGAAAGGTTTAGTGGAGCTGCATAACACGTTATTGCCGAATAGCTGATTGACCGCAATCGATTCCATCTGATCATTTAACGTCGTGGCAGTGCCATGCAAATTTATATAATCAATGTGTTTAGCCTCAAGCCCGGCATCTTCCATCGCCAGTCTCATGCAGCTTGCCGCCCCTTCGCCATTAGGTTCAGGCGCCGAAATATGGTGGGCATCGCTGCTTTCACCAATGCCTCGCAAAATCACACCTTGTCGCTGTCTGGAAAGCACAAACAACGCGGCCGCTTCACCAATATTGATGCCGTTACGGTTTTTACTGAATGGATTACATACTTCGGTGCTAACAGCTTCTAATGCAGAAAAGCCCTGAACAGTGAGTCGGCATAAGGTATCAACGCCACCCGCTATAACAACATCACAAACGCCTGCGGTGATCAGCCTTTTGCCGCTTGCAAGCGCCTTTGCTCCTGAAGAGCAGGCGGTAGAAATCGCGTAAACCGGTCCTTTGACACCCGTTAGCTCAGCAATAAACTGCGCCGGATTGCCCATCTCCTGGATATTGTAGTGATATTTGTCTGGCAAATTGCCGGACTCAACAGCGCTTCTGATTGCCGGTTCAGCATCGGCAATTCCGGAAGTGCTGGTGCCAATCACAATGCCAACGCGATCAGAACCAAAACGCGCAACAGCCTCTTCAACCTGTGATTTTATTTGCAGATAAGCCGCTAAGGCGAACTGGTTATTGCGACTTTGCCAGCGAGACGATGTTAATGGGTTAACCGGCAGGTCATCATGACAAATCCCCAGCGGCAATGGCGTCGCACCAAAAGAATCGTCGAGGGTGAGAAAGTTCGCATCCGACAACAGGTTTTGTTTCAGCGAGTCAGCACTGTTGCCAGCGGCGCATAACAAACCAACTGTATTAAGGAACACGTCGTTTTGCTTCACAACGCCCCCGCATCAAGCGATTGTATTATCACCAGGTAATGATCCTGAATATTTTTAATCAACACACTGTCTTCTTTATATTGAACATCCAGCTTTAAACGGTTGTTTTCTGATAACTGACGAGAGGTGTTATCCAGCGCCAAAAGCCAGCCATCAGGAGCGGAATAACGATTCATCAACGCCGCTTCGGGCCATAAGGCAAACTGCATCACCGCCATGATCTGTTCTGCCGGGATGGTGATATCCGTCATATTCTGTTGCAGAAATTCCGCGCCATCATAAGACATTTTCAGTACTGTCATACCGGTAGGCATCAATACCAGCACCTTAAACTTTTCCGCTTTGATATCCGTTACCAGCAGAAATTGCTGCTGTTTGCCACCGGCAACAAACGTCAATTTCTGCTGCAACAAAATTGGCTCCGGTCCGGTTGCAGGTGATAGCAAAAACAAGTCCTGATGCGTATTCCATCTGAAGGGATTCAGGCTGCAACCGCTAATAAAAGCAGCGCTTAACAGTAAAAAGACAATTATATATTTCGGCATAGCTCTGCTAACGCCGTCAAACGCTTGGAATCTTTTACAAACGGATTTTTGATATCCCAGGCATAGCCAGCCAGAATTGAACTAATCATACGTTTTACCGGATCATTTTTCTGTGTGGTAAAAATGACATCCTGTAAACGGCCGTCATACCAGCCTTCAACGAATTCCCGGAATGTGTTCACCCCGTGTTGTAAAGGCCTGACAAACTGTTGCTGCCAATCAGGTGTACCGCCCTGCAATTGCTGGCTCAATACATCAACCGCCAGACTGGCAGATTTAAACGCGATGGTCACGCCCGATGAAAACACCGGGTCTAAAAACTCACCGGCATTGCCCAGCAACGCATAGCCCGGCCCGTACATTTGCGTCACATCGCAGGCATAACCGGTCAATGACCCTATTCGTGTATCAAAAGTAGCCGATGCCAGTAAATCGCTCATCCAGCCGGACTCAGCAATCAACTGTTTTAACTTCTCTTCATCCGTTCCTGATAGCGCATCGATAAATGTTTTTGAGGCCACCACTCCAACCGAGGATCGGGCATTGCTGAATGGAATCAGCCAGTACCAGACATCACGATGCTGAGGATGCACAGTGATCAGAATTTTATTGCGATCGTAGTCCGGATCGCTGATGGCATCTTCTACATGGGTAAATAACGAGGTTCTGGGTTCAAAATTGGCCGCTTTCTCCAGATTAAGCAGTTTGGGTAATACGCGACCATACCCACTGCCATCAAGCACAAATTTAGCGTGAAACTGCTGAGTGAGTCCGGCTTCATCCACTACCTCAACTGCCGCCACACCAAGATTTTCGTCATAGTCAAACCGGGTGACTGACTGACCATAACGAATATCAACACCTTGTCTGGCCGCTTCGTCCGCCAGCACTTTATCAAAAATATCGCGCTGTACCTGAAAGGTAGTGCCCCAGCCTTCGGAAAATTTTTCGTTAAAATTAAAAAATTCATAACGCTCGCCGCAACTGAATGCAGCACCGTCTTTGAACTGAAAACCTGCAGCCTGAACGGCTTCGAGCATATCAGCCTGTTCGAGGAATGCCATGCTTTGTGGCAACAGACTTTCTCCTATTGAAAAACGGGGAAAATGTGATCGTTCCAGCACCAGAACGTTATAGCCCCGTTTATTCAGCAATGCCGAGGCGACTGCTCCCGAAGGTCCTGCGCCAATCACAATGACATCGAAAATCCCTTTTTGTGTAGCCACTTATTCAACTCCCTGAGAAGGCTGACGTAATAACGTCGTTAATATCCAAATCATCGCCAACCCCAAAAACACGGTCAGCCCAAAATGCTGCAACACAGGCGTTTGGCTGAGTGAAAGCAGACCAAACGCCAATAAACTGGTTATCACCGACAGAGTCACCGCCAGCCAGGTATTGGCGGCCTGCTGTGTTTCTGTCAGAAAAATCCCCATATCCAGCCCAATCCCAAGCACCAGGATCAACGCCATGATATGAAATAAATTAATTCCGGGAAGGCACAGCATCAGGATGCTGAGCGTGAATAATGATGCCAACATCGGCGGCATGATGATTCGCCAGGCGGCTAGTTTATATCGGGAAAACAAAATCACAAACAGCAACAGGTAAGCCAATGCAATCCAGATCATAATCTGCTGACGATAATCGGCCATCAAGCTGGAAATGGCCTCAACCTGATCGACCAGTACCAGCTCCGGGAAATGCTTTTTTAAACTTAACTGTTGTGCTAACTGCCTGGGCTGGCTCGCGGTAAGACTGACCATCGTGGCAAGGCCATTGTGATCTGTATGAATGATCTGCGAACTTAATATGCCACCTAATCCGTTGTTTGGAAGCTGTTCTGCTGTCAATCGATTGGCCAACCCATACTGCATCATCTCCATTGCTTGGGTCGCAGCGGCATCCGTCAGATTCAGCGTCGTAAATAGCTTTTTTAATTCAGCGTTATAAAGCGTTTCCACCAAATAGGCATTGCTTTCTTGTCTTTTCAAAGAAGGCAGGCGATCGGCCAATAAGCTGAACTGAACCAAATTGCCGTTATCAACCAGCTGACTCAGCCAGGGACGAATGGCTTCTTCCTGTTGCAGGCACTGCTCCAATTGATCGCAGGGAATCAATAAAAATTGTGTGCTGCTATTCAAGCCCAGACGCGTCTGAATTCGGGTTTCCTGCTCCAGCAAATGGGCAGGAGAGGTTTGCAGCAAACGGATGTCATCTTCCGTTTTCCCTGTCCAGATAATGGCGATTGCCATTATGGTGAGTATCGCGAGCCCATACTTGAACCCATTATTTTTAGCAAGCGCCGGGCAGGCTGCTTGCCACTGTTGCAATCGTTTGGCTGCACTCAACTCTTTGAGAGGGTCATTTTGGGTCAGCCTGGGCAACGCGATGACGACTGTCAGCCATGCCGCGATGAGTCCAACAGCAGAAAATACTGCCATTTGTCTTAGGCCCGGAAAAGGCGTCATGGCGATGGCAGCATAAGCCAGCACACTGGAAAACAGTCCTAAAAAAAGTCCTGGCATGATGCGCGGCAACACCAGCTGGTGGCGTTGTCTTTCACAGATAAAATGTAACGCGTAGTCAATTGCCACCCCAATCAGCCCGGCACCAAAAGCAAAAGTCACAATATGTACCCGTTCAAAAACCAGCATGACGACAGCTGTTGCTACCGCACAGCCCACTACAATCGGCAGTAATAAAACAGTGACCAGCCGCACACGGCGGAACACCCACAACATTAGGATAAGAATGCCTGCCAATGACCCCAGCCCGATAGTCGAGATTTCTTTTTCAGCCTGACGAGCACCGGCGTCAGCATGCACCAGCAACCCCGAAGGCAGCAGCTCTATATCCTGCTCACTAAAGCGAGTGGTCAATTCGTCGAAAACAGATAACACCGCCTGCTGAACGTTGATCGAAAAGGCATCACCCTTAAGCTGAATGATTAACAGGTTGGTAAAACCGTTATCTCCGGGGAGGCGTAAATAGCCTTGCTCATCCATTTCAATATTTATCAGAGGTGACTGGGCGCTACGCCAGGCTGATGATAAACCAAACGGATCGGCTTTCAGGTTTTGCCCGCCCATTTGCATCGGGCTGTAAATCATGCTCAAAGCACGTTTAGCAACAGCCTCCGTATTATTCTGCAACGCTAGTCGCATCTTTTCAGTTAGTAATACATAACGGTAGGCATCTGAAGCGTGCTGAGATTGTTCAATTTGCTGATCATCTATCTGCCACACAACAGAGTCGACTTCCGGGATCTGCTGATAGCGCTCTGCAATGGTTTGCGTGGCTTGTTGCAATTGCTGTTTGTCCTGCCCGGAAATCAGGATAATCAAGCGCTCTGCAAAACGTTGTCCCATTTGAGCCGAAGCTTCCCGAACCAGCGGCTGTTGCTGCGATTCCGGCAGCAAACTCATCATGCTGGTATCAATAGCGGGTTGTTTTATCCACGCCAGACACAGCAGCGTTATCACCAGCAAACCCCAGACGATAGCGGCAACTTTCGACGCCAGTAGACGATAAATCATTGTTGCAGATTCAGGAAATCAATCCGGGTGATATCCCCGTTTTTTTCATGTAAAACCACTTTACGCATCAATGTATCGCCTGATAATTCCACCTGATTGATGGCTTGTTTGAGGGTTGGCTTTCTGGGCGTTAGTTTGACCTGCCAGTCGCGATTATTCTGATAATCGCCATTAGCAAAGAAATATTCAGATAAGGCATACCAGTCGGCCGTTAACACGGCAAAGAAGATTTCCGTGAGAACTTTCGTCGCAGGATCGTGATCGGCTTTCAGTGAGATCAAATCATCACCACCCTGACTGCTGGTGATACTGTCTGGCTTCATGATCAATTCATTTTCAATTGGTGTTAAGGTCTGCCAGCGAATGAATTCATTGCGTTGATAGTTGAAAACCCCGCTGGACAGCAGTGTGATATCAAATTCTGCCAGATACTTTTCCTGTTTGAATTCGCCCTGCAACCGCTCTGGCGACTCGGTTAACTGCGTGAGCAATTCATAGGACAACTCGGCATGAACCGGTGATATGACAAACCACAGCAGTATTAACCAGCGTTTCATGGTTGCAACCCCAGCTTTTGAAATAAAATATCCGGCGAGACAAACAACATTTCTTCCGTTTGCATATCAACGGCCACCTGAACGGTATAGCCCTTTGTTAAACGTTGACCGGTCTGGGCATCTTCAATCAGATAATCAATTTTCAAGCGGTTTTCCCATTCGGTTAATCTGGCAATCACCCGGATCTTCTGCTGAAAGCGCAAAGGCTGCGCATAACGCACGCGTAAATCGATAACCGGCCAGCCAAAGCCTGATTCATGCATCTGCGGATAGTTATAGTCAATGGCATCCAATAAAGCGCAGCGGGCTATTTCAAAGTACTTCACATAGTGCCCGTGCCAGGCAATCCGCATCACATCAACATCATGAAAGGGCACTTCAATTAACACTTCAGCTTGTCTCATTCAGATTTCCTGTTCCTGTCTATTTCGGCTGACCAGAATGGATAAAAATTGAACCACTGTAGCGGAGCTTTAAGACAATAATGCTGTAAACACTTCGCATATTGCTGCACCACATTATCAAGCTTTAACTGCCGCTCACGACGCGACCAGCTTAATTTTTCGGCAAATTGCTCAAGATAAATATGATAACCATCCGGATGTTTCAGGCAGAACATCAAAAACACCGGACAGCCAAGCAAGCCTGCAAGAATAAATCCACCCTGAGGCATTGGTGCTGAAGCCCCCAGAAAATCCACTTCGGAAACCCGCTGCTCCCCGGTGACCGGCGTGCGATCGCCCGCTATCACCAGAAACTCCCCGGCCTCAACTCGTTCAGACATCAACATGGCAAAAGCCGGCGACATTTCGGTGACTTGATACATCTCAACCTGCGCTTGTTGATTCACCTTCTGCATCAGCGAATTAAATTTTTCAGCATGGCGGGTATAGACCAGCAAGGTTAATTTCAAATCCGGTTGTTGCCGTGCCAACGCATTACAGACTTCAGTATTGCCCAGATGCGAGACGATGATAATGCCGCCCTGTTTGTTCTCAATCGCCTGCTCAAATAAACCGTCAGTTTGAAATTGCACATCATTCAGGGTGATCTGCCCCATCCACACCAGAAACTTGTCGAGCAGCGTTTCCCCGAACATCAGAAAATGTTTGAAAGACGATAGTGGTTTTTGTGCCGGCAAATAGGATTGAATACGCGACAGATATTGCTGTGAAGCCTGTCTGGCAGGCTGATTTCGGAGATAGTAATAGGCTATCACCGGAAACAGAACAACCCGAAAGCCCCACCGCCCAAGCAATCGATAGACCAACAGCAGCAGCTTCATACCGAAGACAGTGCCTGACTCGCTGATCCGGGACCAATGATGACGCTTAGTCATGGCATTTTTGCCATAAAAGCCGCGGTAAACGCCACAACATGCCAAAAAACAAACGTGTATGCATGCCGGTGATGAGCACATTATCTTTCCACAGATTAAAATGCGACACACCATCAATCGGGTAATGCACTTTCGTGGGCAGGTTTTTTACCACACCTTTTTCCCAGACCCAGCGCACCATGATTTCCGGGTCAAACTCCATGCGATTTCCACATTTTTGTTCAGCCAATAACTTAACCAGTAGAGCAACAGGATAAACCCGATAGCCGCACATACTATCCTTGACCTGCAGCGACAGTGTATTAATCCAAATCCAGATATGGGTCAGATAACGACTGTAAAAACGCAGTTTGGGCACGGAGGCATCATATTCCGGATAACCTGTCACCAATGCCTGTGGGAACTGTTTAGCCGTGTTCATGAATAATTCAACATCCTCCAGATCATGCTGCCCATCTGCATCTACTTGCAAAGCATGAGTGAAACCTTGCTGATTCAGCCAGATCAGACCGGCCTTTACTGCAGCGCCTTTACCGCCATTCTGTGGCAGACGGATTAATGAAACCTCATCTGAATAATTTTGCTGCAGTTGAATTAATGCCTGTTCACAGGCAGCGTCACTGCCATCGTCCACCAGCAGGATGGGATACCCAAACACCAGGATAGCTTCGAGAATTTCACCAATCGCATGTTCATGGTTATAGACGGGTATCAATATGGCAGGTTTAAACGCCTGGGATGTTGTTGCATTATTCATAACATATTCTGCCGCTAGAGTGAGTGCCCGCTTCGGATTGATAACTGAAAAACAGTTTTTGCTTTTCCGTGTCATAACGCAGGCTGATGGAAACGCGTTGAGCCGGCAGTAGCAATAATTGAAACTTTAACGCTTCGAGTTGTTTAAATTTTCCCTGCACCGCAAAATATTTTCTGCCGTAGAACTCTGCCCAATGCACCTGAACTACCCCGGGTAAAATCGGCTGTTGTGTAAAGTGCCCGTCGAAGTAGATCAACTGTTCCGGCAAACAGCAATTTATGGTGATTTCGTCTTCCTGATGTTTCACGCTGAGGAGCTCAGGCCATTTCACCGCTGGTTTGGCAAACAGCTCAACTAAATGTTGCTTTGGCAATTTACCCTGCGAGTTGATCGGCATGGCTTGTACAAAACGCCACCGTCTGGGAATGACCACCGCTTCAAAATGGCTGCTTAACTGTTTTTTCAACGTAGTAATCAATGGTTTTCTGCCGACCTCATGCAGCAACGCATTTCCGGCATCGCTGAGCACAATCACAGCGGCCATTTCTATTCTATGACGCGCCAGGGTTAAAACTTGAGCTTGTTCAACCAGGGGTGAAGCTTGTAACAGCGCATTCATTTCATTGAGCGACACTCGCTTACCTTCCACCTTCACTATCTGATCTTTTCTGCCTTGCAGGCTAAAATGACCCTGCGGGGAAAACTCGACCTGATCGGCAAGGTTGACTTGTGTAGCATCATGGCAGAACAACACGTTTAAACTCCCGTCATTCGCTTTGCTCAATTCAACATGAGCCAACGGCTGCCACAAAGAGGATTCATCATCAGATTGCTGGCGACGCCATGCCAATGCGCCAGTCTCAGAACTGCCATAAATTTCAGTGACAGGCGCCTGCAGCAAACCTGCAACATTGAGACTATTGTCCAAACTAAGCGGCGCTGTTGACGAAAAGACCTCACTGCATTTCGGCTGAACCAAGTGCCAATCCTGAAGACGATTCATCCGTCCCAAATGCGAGGGGCTGGAAACTAAACTGAAACTGGAATGCTGCTCAACCAGCGCAATTAAATCTTCCGCATACTGGCTCAGCCGGGCTGTGAACGCCTGCTGATAACAGAATGGTCTGAACAGACGAAAGGTCAGTCCATATAAATGCTGATGGGAAACCGTGGTGGCTACGATGGCAGCGGGTGATTCCGGCATCAGTACATCCAACGCTGCAAGTTCATCTTCAAGTTGCTGCATCGTCTTACTGATGGCTTTGGGCAAGCCAGTAGTGCCTGAGGTATAGACTTCAATAGCCGGATGATCTGCAGCAATGATCTGCCAATTTATTTGCTGCTTAATCGCTGCACTTTCAGCCTGCGGAAGTACCGAATCAATATCAAACTCACCGATAAAACCATCAACCTCTGTGGTGAGTCGTACCACTGTGTCAGGTAAGTTATCCCCGGTCAGACAGGCTGTTCTGCCAAGCTGCCATAACGCACAGATAATGGCCAGACATTCAGCTGCATCGTGATGAAACACCGCCCAACGTTGTCCCCCCTGGTTCTCCAATACGGCCACCCAGCTGACAACACGCTGCTCAAATGCCATTGCATTGATTTGCTGGTTGCCGGATAGCGCTACCAGACTCTCTGCCGAACGCTGCCACCATGTTGATAAGGGTGTTAATACTGGCATGTTAAGCCGCTTTTACCCGTTGTCTGACCAGCCATTCGCCCAGCATCAGGCCACCGATCAGAAAATATGCCACCACACCGTTATACCAAAGCCATAAAGCATCATCTGCCAGTAGCACGGTTATCAATGCCAACGTGGCATTGAAGGCAAAGAACACGCACCATATCTGCGTGACCTTGCGGGTATAAAGAACGGCCTTCTCTGGCAACTCCGGTTCACGAATTCTCGCCAGTCTTTCGACAACACTCATCTCCGTGAGCAGGCTTGAGGCAAACAGAAATAACAGGCTCAAGTTGATAATGACGGGATAGAGTTTCAGGCCATTTTTTTCACCCAGCCACCACACGACAGCACCAATAACAATAACAGCCAGACACAAAAAATAGCGTTCCTGAGCGGATGAAGCTGTTATCCAACGCAATACCAGCAAGCCTGCCAGCATCGTGAGTAACCAACCATAGGCATCATGCTGTATCCCCCAATAAACAATAAAGGGATACAGAATAGATAAGAGTATTAAACTGGCTTTTACCATTGAGTTCATTAAGCCGAATGGAGCAACTTCTCAACCTGTTCAACGATGTCCTGCACAGTTCTGACGGCTTTAAAATCATCTGGCTGAATTTTTTTCCTGGTCATTTTTCGCAGTTCGATCACCAGATCAACCGCATCAATACTATCAATATCCAAATCCTCATATAGATTGGATTCAGGCGAGATATCGTTAGCATCAATCTCAAACAACTCTTCAAATACGGCCACTATCTTGTTGTAGATTTCTTCCTGACTCTTCATGGCGTTCACTTATTTAGTTCGGTGGGATTCAACCAGCTTGGCTAACGCATTAACACTGGCAAAATATTGGCGGGTTTCTTCGGAATCGGCTTTTAACTTGATGCCGTATTGCTTCTGTAAGGCCAGGCCAATTTCTAAGGCATCAATAGAGTCTAATCCCAAGCCATCTACAAACAGCGGAGCATCATCTTCAATGTCTTCCAGTTCAATATCTTCAAGATCAAGACTGTCGATAATCATTTGTTTTATTTCACGATTAAGATCACTCATGTAATCCAATTTCCTTATTAAAAAAACCGGTTAAATCGGCTGTCAGATTTCTGGCTGCCATGGCAGGTTTCACATTATCTATATAGGTTGCTATCGGCATAGGCGGCTCGATCCTGATAACAAAATGTGGCCGTTGTTGAGGGATGCGATACCACGGCTCACCTTTAGTCAATGTCAGGGGCTGACAATCAATGATGACCGGTGTCACATCCACTTTTGTACGAACGGCCACGTTGGCAGCACCGCGTTTCAGGCTGAGTCGTTGTCCGGGTTTAGAACGGGTACCTTCAGGGAAAATAATCAGTGCATCCCCTCTGTCAAAAGCCTGCTGGGCCGCTTCAATGACCACATCAACTGAATCATCATTGAGAATATAACCCGCAGCTTTAACGGGACCGTATGTAAACGGGTTGCGTAACAAGGCCTTTTTTACGACACAGTTGGCATTGGGCACCAGCGAAATCAGAAAAATCACATCAATTAAAGACGGATGATTGGCCAGTATCAATTTAGCGCCCTGGAGCTTATCGCGACCATGCACCTCATAACTGAGCACCCCAAGCAGCTTCATTAAGCCGATATAACATCGAAATACATGATGAATACATGCCTTACCGCGACGCTGCTTTTGCACCGATGTACCCGGCAATACCATCAGAATCGGCGCCAACAGCAATGAAATAAATACGCTGCCCAGCCCAAATAAAAAGAAACTTAATGCTGTGGCAAATAAACGCCAGCTGCGGTCAAGAAATGCTGTCATTGTCTGGCATCCACCGCCAAGTGCCAATTTGCCTGATTAACGTTCATCATCAGGCTGCCTTTTTCATCCATCAATACCTTGATGAATTGAAATATCTCCTGATAAGTACTGAGCTCAGAACACGCTTGTGTCGTTGGCTGTAAAGTTAAATTTGCCTTAGCATCATCAGAACGACTCACCACGAAGGCTAATGCCAGTGGAAATGGCACACTCAGCTCATAGGGCTGATACAGGGCGGGTAACGGAATATCATAAACAACACAGAAAACACGCTCATGTCTCTCAAGTTGTGCGGCAGCCTCAAACAAGGTTTGCAACAGCAGACCATTCATTGCTGAAATGGCCGTTATCGGTGATTTATCTTTGCGGGCAATGGAAATGATTCCGGCCACCGCGTTATGCACGGCTAAACTGAAACCTGTGGGTGAAATCGGCTGATCCCTGGCGATTTCTTCAAGTAACGACAACGTTAAACCGGTATCACCATGCCGTGACGCAAAAATACCCGGCATAGATTGGTTTTCTGCCAACACATTCAACGTGGAGGCTGCGGCATATTTACCCAGCGTGGTAAAACGCCGACGCAGCAAAGCCGGTATCTGTTTTAAAGCCGGAGAAGTTTCTGCAGGGCCATCATCTGATGAGCTATCAAACCATGCTTGCCATGACGCTTTAGTATCCAGTCCCGGAGCCAATGCTGACCAGGTTTCCAGATTAAGGCTTACCACTGCATACACTCATTAACTGTCATTTTCAGGGCTCCAAGATCCATCTCGGCTCTTTTAGTTTAAATCATCGAACGAGGGATTTTACTTTGCCAAGGTGTTTATGCAAGTCTAATCTGCCATTGAGCACCCAACCCGACTCGCCTATACTTGCCGCTTTCTTACTATCTACATGGAGGTAACATTGTGAAACACCTGTTAATTTTATTAACCGCATCTGTTCTTATTTTTTCTACTCAGGCTCACAGTCGGGATACACAACATATGCTGTCAATCGAAGCAGCAATGAACTCGGCAGATTTTAAAGAAAAACTCGATCCCAATATTCGTTTTTATTTTGGCAATCAGCCACACCCGGAAATAGAAAAATCGTTTGGCAAATTTGTCAGCAATAAAAAAACCAACGCGTTCGGTAAGTCTGATGAAGCGGCTTGTGAATGGGTATTGCTCAGCGCAATGCTTTCATTGCAGGACAGAGTGAAAGCCGAGGGTGGTAACGCAGTCATCAATATCAACAGCTATTACAAAAAAAATACGGTCAGCAGTGAAACCGAATATGAATGTCATGCAGGTGCCATTATGGCTGGTGTCGCTCTGCAAGGTGAAGTGGTCAGAATTGCCGAATAAGTCATCCGAATTCCCTCAACTTTGGTTCGCCAGAGTTGAGGAATCGTCAGTACAACAAGAACAGACATGCAAACGTTTGTTATCGATATCTGAATACAAACGCTTTAAATTAATCAAATCTACATTCAAACAACGACAATATTTATTGAGCCGATGGCTGATACGTTATGCGTTATCCAATGCGTATAACCAGCCCGTGGATTATTGGAATATTGAAGAAAAGGCCGGTAAATTTCCCGTCATTCATAACCTTCCCGTTACCACTTATTTAAGTCTTTCCCATAGTCATGACAGAGTGGTGGTCACCATCTCAAATTCCGCCATTGGCGTAGATATTGAAAAAATTGTCCCGCGGAACAACATGGCTGCAATGGCTGAATTATTTATGTCTCCAGATGAACTGGAATTATTTCACCAACATGCAAATCCAGCGTTATATTTCTATCAAACCTGGTGTATCAAAGAAGCCTATTTCAAATCAATGTCCTCTATAGAACAGCAAAATGTAACGCTGCGAAAAATTGATTCGACATTGATTTGTTCAGAGGAAAAAGGCGGCATGGTCGTCAAAACCCTATTGGCTGAGTATATGCTTGCAGTTTACGGTGAAAAAAATCAGCGCACGATCCAGTGCTATGCTCTTAATGAGCACGATGCAGCTTATGCCGCTTTTAATAATAACGATAAACTTACCTTTAACTATCTGGAAGTGGTTCTCTAAACCGTTTCATTATCGACCAACTCTGCTTGAGGCATACTGAAATACGCCCCTTGAGAAAAGTCGATACCCAACGCCTGAACCTGATTTTGTACGGCTTCACAGTGAACAAATTCCGCGACGGTTTTGATGCCAAGGCTACGGGCAAACTGCACTACACCTCGGGTCACAACGATAGCCGATTGATCTTCATTAAGGTTTTTTATCAGGCTGCCGTCGATTTTAATCAAATCCACATTTAAACGGAGCAGGTGCTCGAAGTTGGAGTAGCCGCTGCCAAAATCATCAATGGCAATTTTGCAGCCAAAGCTTTTCGCCTTATCAATAAACTGACGGACTTCGTTGTAGTTATCGATCCCATCGGACTCAAGGATTTCAAAAATCAATCGTTCACCAACGTGATAGGTTTTGAGCTTCTCGAAAATAAACTGTATGAGTTCCGTATCCAGTAAATCACGATAGGACAGATTGATGGAGAATTCGTAGTTGAGCTTGGCAAATTTCTGAAATGACTTTTCCACCATTACCCGGGTGAGCAGGCTATCCAGTCGTAATTTACTGGCCACTGGCAAAAACACACCCGGACTAATCACTTCGTTATCGGGGTCAATCATTCTGATCAGGCATTCATATTTGCTTATTTGGCCGTTTTGATTATCAATGATTGGTTGAAACCAGGGAACAATACGATCCTGTTGTAATGCCTGTTTTAGTTGTCTGGCCCAGAACAGGTTTTGCTCATACACCCGTTCAACATCTTGCTTACTGTTATAAATCGCATAGTGTCGTGACGTGTGGCGGGCAATTTTTAACGCCGCTGTGGCATGACTGATGACGATATCAGGTGAGTTATCATTGATTGCCCCAGCATCATGTTGACTTGCAGCACCTATGGTTGCGGTGATGCTGATATCCTGATCCTGCCATTGCAGGTGCTGTTCTTGCAGAAAGTCACTTAATTGTCTCAGGAATCCGGTGAGGAATTCCTTAGACCATGCAAAACCCAACAGAACAAATTCGTCACCGGATAACCGATAAAGTCTGGCGTTATCGGCATGATTGTAGTCACGACAAAATGCAGCAATACTCTCTGTCAGGCTTTGCAATACGGCATCACCACAATCATTACCGAAGATACTGTTTAACTCCCGGAATCGATCAATATTCACCAGTATTAAGGTGTTTTTACGCTGATGCTCCAAATCCAATAATAATCTTGCCCGGTTTGGCAAGCCTGTCAGCTGGTCTGTATAGGAAGCCTGCAATTCCTGCATCAGCAATGCAATGCGGTAAACCAGATAAGCCGACAAAAGCAAGATCACAATACTGGTTGCAATCAGGATGCGTTGATTAATAACTCGCATCGGTGCAATAACCGCATCAATTTCATTTTTTGGAACACCCACTGCAAACAACATCTGTGCCGGCGTGGTCGCGGCATAGAGTACATATTCGTTATCATCAACCGTAAACTGATGGGTTTGCAAAAGTGCTTTTTGCTGACTCGTTTGAAGCCGTGAAATAGCGTTGTTGAATTGCAGCTCAATAAACTCCTGACTCATTACCGAATCGATGATTTTCTGAGCATAGCGTTCATTATTCAATCTGCTCAAACTGGACAGTTTGCGTTTATTTTTATCGATTAATAAGGCAAAGGTATTCGGAGTGATACTGACCTGACTCACCAGATCAACAATCTGATCTGCTTCCCAGTCTGTTGTTGCATAACCAACAACTTGCTGTTGACTGTTCAAGACAGGTTTGATCAACGTTAACACGGCACTGTCTGTTATTTCGTTGTAATAGGCAGGCGTCCAATAGATTTCATCACGTTGGATGTCGACATCCTCTACAGCCGCCATGTCCGTCAGGTTGAACCAGTGTTGTTGCTCAAAACTTAAAAGCTGTGAGTTCGACTCCGTTAACACTTCTATGCTGGCTGTTTTATCACGAAATGCATAGCGTGAAATCGGCTTTCCACCCTGACTGACGTGTTCGGGTAAAAACCAGATACCCACAGCGGAAGTGTTCTTAAAGTCATTCAGCTTTGCCTGTAACATCACACTTAATTCTGCATTTAACACCTGTGAATTACGCTTGGAGGCAAATAACTCGGCAAACAAACTGCCAATACGTGCTAAATCGGTGGTGTCACGCTCTAAGGTGCTTTGGGTTTGTACAATTTGGTTCAGATTATTGAAAAAAGTCTCTTCAATCTGCTTCTGGCGAACCTCGCCAATCGTATCTTCCGAATAATTCAGATTCAGTGAAGATAAAATCCACATGCCGGCAATAAACAGGATGACCAGCATAAACAACATCCACAGGATGAGTTTTTTTGAAGAGTCCACTAATAGCGAGCGAAGCATCAGTTAGCGACCGTTTTATACAAACAGCCCATTAATTCTGACCTTCCAGAATACGATGAATTTGCTGACGGGCGAGATTAATGGCATTAGCACTCACCTGGGGGCGAAGGTTTTCAGCGAGTTTTTCTGCTTCAGTTGCCCCCTGTTGCTGGGCCACTTCATACCAGACTACGGCTTTGGCTTTATCTTCTGTAAGTCCGCTTTGCTGCAGCCGCCGTCCCATCAATAATGACGAGTCTGCATATCCAGCACGAGCAGCCTGTATCAGCCACGCTTCGCCTTTTTTAACATTAGACGGATTTGCCGTTTGCTGCACCAGCAGGCTTCCCAGCGAATGCTTTGCCGGAACATGTTTATTTAATGCTGCACGCTGATACCAACTGGTTGCCAGCTCAGTATTCTGCTGAGTGCCTTTACCGGCCTCATAAAATAAACCAAGCATATATTGAGCATCCGCATAATCATCCTGTCCGGCTTTCTCAAACCAACTGAAAGCAGCTTGATCGTTCTGCTTCACCCCCAATCCCAAGGCATAGAGTTCACCGAGCAGATAACGGGCCCGAGGAGAGTGTTGCTCTACTTTTTCCGCCCATTGCCGTGACTGCGTATACTCCGCCAGGGCTTTATGTATAAGTGCCATATTTAACTGTGAACGCACATCTCCCTTATTCGCTGGCGACAGGCATGCCTGTTTGGCCTCAGGGAAATTGCTGATGTTCGTCAGCAAATAACAATCATTTAATTGCTGTTTATTGACATTTGAAACAATGGCTTCGTCCAGCACGACTGTCTCATTTTCATTAGGTGGCGGGGGCTCAGCCTGAGTGGTTTTTTGCGTTAATTCATTGGCTTTGGCCAATCTTAATGCAAACGCTTCAACATCTTTCGGGCAGGAATAATTGTATCCGGCTTTATAAAGCGTCAATGATTCCTGGGTAAGTGGGCGCGTGGCATAATTTTCGGCAATTTTCTGGCAGCGATCTTTACGTTCTGCATTCACTTTGCGAAGCGCTTCTGCCCGGCTCTCATCTTCAATGTGAAGATTAAGATAATCTGTAAGTGGATCGATATAAGGTTGAGCGAACAGGGCTTCTATTTCTGCATCATAATTTGCCGTCGCTCTTTCAGTGGTTTTTGCTATCCACTCTTTGGACTGCGCAAAGATATCCTTTGGCTGATACCCGGTGCAGCCATAAAGCATACTGCTTAAAAGCAGGGATAATGCCAGTCGTTGCAATTTAAACCTTCAACATCAAATTAGAATGTATCTCACAAGATTAATCTAATTTTGGGTAAATTTCCTTTATTTGTCATCAGCCGTTTGGGATGACTCAACAGTCGTTTAATGAATAAAGCACTCGCGCCGGGGAATCAGCATCAGGGGGATTGCAAAAAAACCTCATCGCCAAGACGAATCACCGCACTTTGTTTGATTGCACCATAAATACCCAGATTTTGATCGGCTTTTTGTACGATGGTTCGTAAAATACTGGTATCAGATTCCAGTGACTGCTGCGATCGGGTCACCGCGCCACAACGTGGTGTGGTGCCATTACATTCAATGGTTGCCTGTCCGATTTGCATTGTATTATCTACCCAGGCCTGTTCAACCAGACCTTCCATGCCCGGCAGGGTTTCAATGACCAGATTGGGCCGAAAACGTTGAATATCCCAATCAGCGTCGGGGTTTAACTGTTGCAGATGTGCCAGTGTAGCCGTAGTAAGCAAATGAAACGGGGTCACCAGAAAAAAAGTGCCCGGGACCGACACAAAGTCGACTGCTGCAGGTGGCAACGAATCGAGATCGGGCAGGGGTTCCCCCTTTTCACGATCAAACGTCGCTTTTAATTCTTCCAGCCAGGTATGATCATCTTTTTTATGCCGCCGATAAAAGTCCAGTTCTGACAAGGGTCGCAGGGATTCCAGTGTCGAATCATGACCGGTTAAATCAGACAACAGGCTGTGAATTTGCGGATCATCACTCCCCACTACCCGACCATCAGGAAACTGAATATCTACCTGGTCATGAGCTCCGGTCATCTCTGAACGACGGCAACGCGCCACACAGCGTAATAATTGCGGTCTGAATTTACAGCTTTGAATTTCCTGCCGTGCAACGTCTCGCAGGGCCCATATCCGATCACCCTGCAATCCCATATCACCCAGATGACAATGACTCAGGCTTTCACCTGCCATACCTTTAACCGGATAACGCCAGATTTGTTGAACCGTTCCGACTTTAATCATGAGTGCTCCTGAAATACCCCAAGGCTTTTAAACGCCTGTTCAGTTTTGTTTCATGATCACGCCGTTGTAATACACGAAATTTATTAGCCAATTTTTTGACTGGATAAAGCTACGCTTGCCCTATTCCGATGCGCCGAAATTGTTACTGCCACTTAATGAGCGAAGTTTATTCACTGCCAGTGAAGCCGCAGCCGTACGGGTTTCAACGCCAAGTTTGGTAAACACATGTTCCATATGTTTATTCACGGTGCGCGGACTGGTGCCGAGAATTTCACCAATACTTTTATCGGTTTTGCCAAGGATGACCCAGTGCAGAACTTCTGACTCGCGGTTGGTCAGATTGAAGACGGCTTTTAATGCTTCTATCTGAGCCGTTTCGGATTCTTCACGTAACAGAATCAGCCACTGTTCGTCACTTTGCAGATCGGCGGCATTAAAAATCAGTCGTCCGGTGGGTTTATGTACGATATGAGGACGTAAACGTCGCTCGCCCCCCTGATGCAATTGCATTACCCATTCCTGTAATGCTTTGGGCGTATCCTGAATCAGTGTTTCGTCTTCACTGCTCATGTATTTCTCAATCAATTGACGCGCCAACGGTGTTTGCCAGATGATCTTGCCGGTGTTGGGTAACACAGCGATGGCGGCCTGACCAAAGGCATCCAGCGCCCCTTGGGTCTGATTGATTAATCGAGAATTCTTAAGGTGGGTATTGATCCGGGCAATTACTTCCACCGGACTCAGCGGCTTGGTCACATAATCAATTCCCCCGGCGGAGAATCCAGCGACCACATGCTCAGACTCGGTTAGCCCCGTCATAAAAATCACTGGAATATGCCGGGTGTTCAGATCCTTTTTGAGATTCCGGCAGACTTCAAAACCATCCATACCGGGCATCAGTGCATCAAGTAACACGATATCAGGTGTGGCTTCCAAGCTGATTTTCAGCGCCGATTCACCATTGTCAGCCACCAATACGGTATAACCAGACTCCACCAAAGCATCATGTAATAATGCCAGCGTATCGGGCGTGTCATCGACCACCAGCACAACGGCATTAAGCGGGTTTTCAGACATCAGCTAATTTCTCTTCTATAAAGGTTTTCAGGGTGCCTAATTGAAATCTGTCAGACATCTGGCGTATGTCCGTCACAAACTGTTTACACGCCAGACCTTGTTCCTCGATGTCATTGATCAGTTTACGCACACCGACCAGATATCCCATGTTAATCATCTCTAATAAGTCGTTTAACACTGCTTGCGAAGGCAATACATACGCCATCGTGGCGTCTTCAATCACCAGATCATCCTTGCTTTCTATCCATTGTAAATTGAGTCGTTCACCAATCCAGTTAATAAGCTCAAACAGATTGACCGGCTTTAGAATGAAATCTTTATCGGTAATACCTGAAGAATTTTCCAGGTTTTTATCAAACGCATTGGCCGAAATAATGCCGATTTTGACATCAGACTTATGCACATTACGGATAAGATGACAGGTTTCCCAGCCATCCATTTCCGGCATCGCCAGATCCATAAAAATGATTTCCGGCTGAAATTCCGGATAAATGCGTAAACATTCCGCGCCGGATGCGGCCTCTTTGACTTCGAAACCCAAGGGCTCAAGGATATTTAACAGCAACTCACGATCCACTGGTTCGTTATCCACCACCAGCAATTTACGTCGTGGTCCCTTATAACCCACTGGCATGCGCGTGTTGAGTAACGGCAAATCCTCTTCAACCCGAACGGATGGTAAAAACAGTCTGACAAAAAAGGTCGTGCCTTTGCCCACCTGACTTTCAACGTGCAAAACACCGCCCATCAGCTCAGTAAGCAACTTGCTGATGGTCAGTCCCAGGCCAGTGCCACCAATTCCCTGCGCTGCGCTGCCGCGTATAAACGGCTCAAAAATATGATCCAGTTCCGACTGCCTGATACCGGGTCCGGTATCTTCCACCTCTATCGATAAAAATTCGCGGGCATGATTAAACCGCAAATGAATTGAACCTTCACTGGTATATTTCACTGCATTACCGATGATATTGATCAATATCTGACTTAAACGCTTGTGATCAGCTCGCACGACACGCGGCAAATCCGAGCTGATTTCATACTCAAATTTCAGCCCTTTATTAATTGCCTGCAGCTCAAACATGCTGATAATTTGCTGGATATATTCAGGAAAACGCAGGGATTTGACATCAAATTGCAGCTTTCCACCTTCAATACGTGCAATATCCAGGGTGCCTTCAATCAGCGATAGCAAATGCTCTCCACTACGCAGAATGACTTTAATGGCATTTTTATTTTCTGCCGTCACATCGGTATTGTTATCCATCAATTGTGCATAGCCCAAAATGCTGTTTAACGGCGTACGCAATTCGTGGCTGATTCCGGTGATATAACGACTTTTGGCCTGATTGGCCTGTTCGGCTACCAGACGGGCTCGCTGCAATTCAGCATCAGTCTGTTCATGCAACATGATTTCGCGTTGCAGCAAACTGGTTTGATGGTTGGACTCCTGCTGTGCCACATTACGGCTTTGCGATGTAAGAATCAGCCACCAGACAATAATACCGCTGACCAGAACCAATGCCGCAAAGGCTTTCAGAAACCCAATCTGGATCTCCGGCAAAATCTGCGAGGCATTCTCGGTCAGAGTCAAAGAGATATGCAGGTAAATCAGCCCAAAGATCGAGGCCAGCAAGAGCACCGTCATGCCCATCAACAGGATGTAATGGCCTACACCATTCTGGATATATCCCCATAAAGACTTCGGCAACAGCTTTGTCATGGCAGCCTGCCATTGTGAATCCAGTTTGGCATGCGGCTTACAGGCATCGTTGCAGCGCGCATCCAGACAACAGCACAATGAACAAATCGCGCCCTGATAAGCAGGGCAATAAGCTATGTCGTCAATCTCATATTCACGCTCACAGATACTGCAGGTTTCTTTAGTCTTGCCGGGATGAAATTTATAAGGCTGACGCGCCAGATAATATTTGCCTTTGGTCCACCAGGCGAACAGGGGGGAACAGATTAATGCGGTAAACATCGCGATAAAGGATGAAAAGGACTGTGCTTCCAGTCCAAACACACCGACAAATGCCAAAACCGATAACAGGGAAGCCATGGCCATAGCCCCCACTCCGACCGGATTGATGTCATATAAATAGGCCCGGCGGAATTCAACCCCTTTAGGGCTTAAGCCCAGAGGTTTATTGATCACCAGATCGGCGACCACAGCCGTGATCCAGGAAATCGCGATATTCGAATACAAGCCCAATATCTGCTCCAGCGCCTGAAACACATCAAGCAGCATCAGCATGGTGGCAATCAATACATTAAATAATAACCATACCACCCGACCGGGATGGCTGTGGGTTAAACGGGCAAAGAAATTGGACCAGGCCAGTGAGCCGGCATAGGCATTGGTGATATTGATCTTGATTTGAGACAGCACCACAAAAAATACGGTGACCGCCAGCAACACATCGGCATTGGAAAAGACATAGCTGAAGGCCACATGATACATGTAGGTAGGGTTAACGGCTTCTTCAACGGATTTGGCTCCCATTAACACCAGATAGGCCAGCAACACGCCGGCAAACATTTTGATCATACCGACGAAGATCCAGCCCGGTCCCGCCAGTATCACGCCTAAATGCCACCGAAGCCGGTTGTTTTTGGTTTTTTCCGGCATAAATCGCAGAAAATCGACCTGCTCACCCACCTGAGGAATCAATGCCATGCCGATGGCGATGGCCGTGCCAAACATGTAAATGTTAAATCCACCATCAAAACCCGACCCACCGGCAAATGTCGTCAAACCTTTGAATGCATCCGGATCTTTGGCAAAGATAAAAATAAAGGGCAGCACCATCAAAAACAGCCATATCGGCTGAGTGATCATCTGAATCCGGCTGATTAATGTCACCCCATGAGTGACCAGTGGAATCACTACCACCGCCGATATCAGATACCAGATATAGATTGGCAAGTCGAAATACATGCTCAGGGCGTACGCCATGATCACGGCTTCCAGCGCAAACAGAATAAAGGTAAAGGTGGCGTAAACAAACGAGGAGATAGTCGAACCGATATAGCCAAACCCGGCACCACGGGTCAGCAAGTCCATATCCAGACCATATTTCGCAGCATAATAGCTGATAGGCAAACTGGTCAGAAAAATAATCAGACTAATCGTCAGAATAGCCCAAAAAGCATTCACAAAGCCGAAGTTGACGGCTAAAGCACCGCCAATCACCTCTAAAACCAGAAAGGAAATGGCCCCCAATGCCGTATTGGAGACACGGAAAATTGACCACTTCCTGAACGAGTGTGGTGTGAAACGCAGCGCATAGTCTTCCAGTGTTTCATTAGCCACCCAGGTATTGTAATCACGGCGGATTTTAACAATACGCTGTGGTGCGTTATGTTCTGATGACTCCATCAAAGCATTTTCCCGATAAATTTAGCCCAAGGCTTGATGGATCCCCACGCTCAATTATTGAGAGATACAGAGCTTACCCAATCGCATCATAACGTATGACGACCGATTTTTTATCTACGTAGTATTACGTATTGATTTTTCCATACCTAAGTCTGGCGAGGATTTGCAGCAACCCCACCGGAGTTTCTGGCTTTTTACATCACCAGCAAATAGAGTCCACTGAACGTCAACAGCGCTGCAAAGCCACGTTGCAACACTATACCAAGTTGATCTTTAAAGCTTGCCAGATAGACCCCCATACTCAGCAGCATCATGGTCGCCAACACCATACCGGTTACCGCCATCAGGCCATTCCCTGCAGCAACCAATTCCTGACCATGAACAAAGCCATGTAGTAACGCAAACACTGTGGTCAACCCTAGTTGCCACATGCTGCTGATGGAAGTGTTTAATAAAATCACCAGCCCCATTGCCAGAACACTGACCGCAATGGCCACTTCAACAAATGCCAGACCCGGAATCATGGCACCTAATGCCACCCCGCCCAAGATAAACAACACAAACAGCATTGGCACCTGCCAACGTGTTGCTGATATGGATTGTCCGGCCCAATAGCCTACTGCCAGCATCACCAGTAAATGATCAATTCCGGTAAACGGATGGCTGAATCCGCTGGCAAAATTGGCCATATCATGTCCCGGATGGGCAAACGCAATAGCTGGAAAAGCCAAAAAACCCAACAGCGTTAACATCATTTTTTTCATTTCTTTTCCCTCTTGATTTAATGGTTAATTCAGCATTAATCCCTGTTTTTCAATAAACGCCACAATCTCATCCAGACCATCTTCCTGTTTCAGGTTGCTGAAAACAAAGGGCCGTTCGCCACGCATACGTTTTGAATCACGATCCATCACTTCCAGCGAAGCACCCACCAAAGGTGCTAAATCGGTTTTATTGATCACCAGCAGATCCGACTTGGTAATGCCCGGGCCGCCTTTACGGGGTATCTTTTCACCGGCAGACACATCAATCACATAGATAGTCAGATCCGACAATTCCGGACTGAACGTCGCAGCCAGGTTATCGCCACCGCTTTCGACAAACACGATGTCCAACGGATCGAAACGTTTACTGAGTTGAGCCACGGCTTCCAGATTCATCGATGCATCTTCACGGATGGCTGTATGCGGACAACCGCCAGTCTCAACACCAATAATACGGTCCGCAGACAAAGCTTCATTGCGGGTTAAGAACTCGGCATCTTCCTTGGTGTAAATATCATTGGTGACCACGGCGATATTGTATTTATCACGTAATCGTTTGCATAAGGCCAACGTTAAGGCGGTTTTACCGGAACCAACCGGACCACCGATGCCAACTCGTAAAGGTTCTTTCATTTTGTCTTTCTCTTCTTCATGAACGAAATAAACGGGAATACTGGGTCTCATGTTTACAGCCAGCAATGCTCAGTGCCGGACAGAAATTCTGAATATCGTCATCAGGCAATTGTATGGCTTGATCGACTAAAGCAGGCAAAGTCATCGCTAACTCTGACAGAATACGTTGCCCGGCCACCTGCCCTAAAGGCACGGTTTTCATCACTGCACTGACCTGATTTTCCAGAAATGACCAGGCATAGGCGTGCAACATTTCCTCAAGCGAAATTTCCCAGCACAACGCCGTGACGGCATAGATCGTCGGAAAGGCGGGTTGCTGCAAGCTGCCCGTTAATAAGACGATTTGTGGTGGCCATGTGGCTAAATCCCGTTGCAGTCTTAACAACGAGTAGGCCATTTGACGGGTTTCGGCGAGCGCTTCGCTGCTATCGCGTCCTGCCTGATAATATTCATCCCAATACTGAATTTGCAAGCCATCCATTTGCTGCCAGGCTTTGAACAGCCTCAGTAAAACCGGCAGTTCGAAGTTGGCGTAATAGATTGACAGCACATCACCAATCCACTGTTTCGACGATTCAATATCCGTCACATCACCGCTTTCAATCGCCCACTCCAGGCCCTGCGAATAACTGTAGGCACCAACCGGTAGCATCGGGCTGGCAAGTTGTAACAGACGGGATAAAGATGCAGAACTCATCTCAGTGACTGTGACCGTGCTCATGGCTATGAGTATGTGAGTGATCATCGTCATGATGATGGTGATGACCGCCACCGCCAGCATAGGCTCCGGATTCCGGTTCAAATGGCGCTTGCAGTTCTTCAACCTGAACGTCTAACCCCAGCAACATTGCTTTCAGCACTGAATCTGTTTCCAGCTTCAGCCAGCCGTCTCCAATTTCAAGAGGAACATGACGATTACCCAAATGATAAGCGGCTCGGGTTAAAGACTTTGAGGTGGTAGTAGTCACTTTCATCACAGACTGATCAGCAGCAATGACTTCAATGATTTCACCACTATCAGCTTGCAGAAAATCCCCACCCCGCAGGATAGTGCCACGTTGCATATATAACGCCGCTTCTTTACCGGATTGTAAGGTCACGCGAATACGGCTTTTCTGCCGCAAATCAAAACTGAGACTGACCACATCATCTATCACCGTATCGGTGTGAATATGATCCAGCTTGGTCGAAATCGATAACATTTTTGTCCTTGAATATAAGCTGTCAAAACAGAAAATAACGTTGTGCCATCGGCAATTCAGTTGCCGGTTCACAGATTAATAATTCACCATCGGCCAGTACCTGATAGGTTTCCGGATCGACCTCGATTTTTGGTGTGGCATCGTTGAATACCATATCTTTTTTGCTGATATTCCGGCAGTTTTTCACTGCAACCAGTGGCTTTTGTAAATCCAGTGCTTTGACAGCCGGATTCGATAAGGCGGCTTCAGAAACAAAGGTTAATGAGCTTTTTAAGGCTTTACCAAAACTGCCAAACATAGGCCGGTAATGTACGGGCTGTGGTGTCGGGATAGACGCATTAGGATCGCCCATCGCCGCTGCGGCAATCATGCCGCCTTTTAATATCAGGGTCGGTTTCACGCCAAAAAACGCCGGACGCCATAACACTAAATCAGCAAATTTACCGGCTTCAATGGAACCGACTTTATGCGAAATGCCATGGGTTATCGCCGGATTAATGGTGTATTTGGCAATGTAACGTTTAATCCGGAAGTTATCGCAGTCACCCTCTGCGCGTTCGGCATCCTCTTTGAGTGTGCCACGTTGGACTTTCATTTTATGGGCCGTTTGCCAGGTACGAATCACCACCTCGCCAACCCGCCCCATCGCCTGAGAATCCGATGACATCATCGCAAACGCACCGGTGTCATGCAGAATATCTTCTGCAGCAATGGTTTCACGGCGAATACGTGATTCGGCAAATGCCACATCTTCAGCAATGGATGGATCCAGGTGATGACACACCATCAGCATATCCAGATGTTCATCCAGGGTATTGATGGTAAATGGTCGAGTGGGATTGGTTGATGAAGGCAATACATTGGCAGAACCAATGGCTTTGATAATATCCGGTGCATGGCCGCCACCGGCACCTTCAGTGTGGAAAGTATGAATGGTGCGACCTTTGAAGGCTGCCAGGGTGGTTTCGACGAAGCCCGATTCATTAAGGGTATCAGTATGAATTGCCACCTGAATATCCATCTCGTCCGCTACGGACAAACAGTTATCAATGGCCGCAGGTGTGGTGCCCCAGTCTTCATGTAATTTCAGACCGATAACACCGGCTTCAACCTGTTCTCTGGCGGGTTGTGGCTGAGACACATTGCCTTTACCGAAAAAGCCCAGATTCATTGGAAAGGCTTCAGCCGCTTCCAGCATCCGGTGAATATGCCAGGGTCCGGGTGTACAGGTGGTGGCATAGGTTCCGGTTGCCGGTCCGGTGCCGCCACCCAGCATGGTGGTAATGCCGGACATTAAGGCTTCTTCAATCTGTTGCGGGCAGATCCAGTGAATATGACTGTCAATGCCGCCAGCCGTGAGGATCATGCCTTCACCGGCAATAATTTCGGTACCGGCACCAATCGGGATGGTGACATTGGGTTGAATATCCGGATTACCGGCTTTGCCAATGGCCCAGATATGGCCGTCTTTAATCGCCACATCGGCTTTGATAATGCCCGTCACTGCATCAATAATCAGTGCATTGGTAATCACGGTATCGGCGACTTCACTGGCGACCAGCTGGGATTGCCCCATGCCATCACGTATGACCTTGCCACCGCCAAACTTGACCTCTTCACCATAGGTAGTGAGGTCCTGCTCGACTTCAAGCCATAACTCGGTATCGGCCAGTCGGACCTTATCGCCCACCGTGGGGCCAAACATTTCGGCATAGGCTTGCCGATCAATTTTAAGACTCATCACAAGGCTCCCATAACGCGGCCGGCAAAGCCGTAAACATGACGTAAACCGGATAACGCCACCAATTCAATGGTGCGGGTCTGGCCCGGCTCAAACCGGACAGCGGTACCCGGCGCAATATTCAAACGGAATCCATAAGCCAGTTGCCGATCAAATTGCAACGCATCATTGACTTCAAAAAAATGATAGTGAGAACCAATCTGTACCGGTCGGTCGCCACTGTTAGACACATCGATTGTGACCCGATCACGATCTACATTCATCTGCAAATCGCCCGCTTTTACTCGCATTTCACCTGGAATCATTGTCAGTGTCCTCAGATAATCGGGTTATGCACGGTCACCAGTTTGGTGCCATCAGGGAATGTCGCTTCGACTTGTATTTCCGGCAGCATTTCCGCAATGCCCTCCATCACGTCATCCCGTGTCAGCAATGTCGCGCCAAAATCCATCAGTTCAGCAACCGTTCGGCCATCTCGTGCCCCCTCCATAATCGCAGCAGAAATATAGGCAACCGCTTCGGGATAATTCAGTTTTACACCACGGTTTTTTCGTCTTTCAGCTAACAGTGCCGCGGTAAAAATCAGTAATTTATCTTTTTCTCTAGGGGTCAGTTCCATTGCTTTATTACCTTATTCATCTCTCTAGGTCGACCAGATACGGGGACGAACAGCATCACGTTTGCCATACCAGGGACGCAAGCAGTGCCATAATTTTTCAAAATAAACTTTAGCTTCCTGGGCGCACGGCCCGATATAACGTGCGGTAAAAATGTCTGGCAACGCCGACACACCATATTTTGCCGACGAATCAAGGGTAATCTGCTGACATTGCTGCAGGATCTCAGCAGGCGTGTTACTCGCAGCCACCACAAAACTGCCAAATACCACCTGAGATCGTAATCCGGCAATCGATGTTAATAAGTCGCTATCGGGTTTCAGTAATGCGGTTTCATTCCAGATCAGTTTGTTATCACGTTTAATGGTTAATTGTTGGCGGAAACGTCCACTATTCCAGCGTTCGCCACTGGCTTGTCTACCCAGACAAACCACTTCCCATCCGGCAAACACAGCATTATCACTCAGTTGAATCCGGGTTGTTAACGCCACATCGGCGCCGTCGAACACGATATTTTCCTGCGGCAACCATTCCAGCTGACTATCTTCGCTCAACGTCATGTCAATATGTTGACTGGCTCGGCGACCGGCTGATTTATACCATTTTGTTGCACCCGGAGTGGTTAAAAGAGCAGATGATTCGGATTGCATTTCGACTGTTAACTGCAGATTATCGCCACCCGCCACACCGCCGGGAGGATGAATAATGACACCATGTGCCGGATTGTTACCTTCGGGATAGAGAATTTTTTGAATCACCAACGGCCCATGATGCTGACGACGGGCCAGGATGGTTTTAGCAGAGCGGCTATCAAATATCAGTTTCAGGCTGGCATCCCAGCCAGTCATCAACTGATTAATTGCAGGTTTTTCAATTTGTCGGGTTAACGGTAAAGCTGCTTCTGAGCGCACATTCATGCCAACACTCTCCTTCATGTTGGACATTGATAAGCATATTTGTCTGCCTGGATCTGTTGATCTTTCATAGTCGCCTTTGTTGTAAAACCTGAAATATCAACAGACCCTAATAACATTTGTCTTAAACCGTCAAATATTTCTTTATCGTGTCAGAATCAACGTCGGCACGCATATCTTCATGAATGAATTTACCTTTTTCAATCACGATAATACGGTCAGCGATTTCCATGGTGAAACTCAATACCTGCTCGGAGACAATAATGGTAATTTCACGCATTTTACGAATTTCATTTAACACCTTGGCAATATCTTTGATGATTGAAGGTTGAATGCCTTCCGTCGGTTCATCCAATAGCAACACTTTAGGATTGGTCACCAAGGCCCTGGCAATCGCCAATTGCTGTTGCTGACCACCTGACAGGTTACCGCCCTTACGATGACGCATATCGTGCAGGACCGGAAATAACGCAAAGATCTCATCAGGAATATGTTTCATTTTCGATACCTGTAAACCGGTTTCGATATTTTCCTGAACGGTCAGTGTCGGAAATATCATGCGTCCCTGTGGAACATAAGCGATGCCGTTTGCTACCCGGCTGTGACTCTCCATACTACCGACCTCTACTCCTCCAATACTGACCTTGTCAGACTGGCTGGGCAGAATCCCCATCAGCGATTTAAACAGTGTCGTCTTACCCATGCCATTACGCCCCATAATGGCCAGCGTTTCATTTTGTTCGGCTTTAAAGCTGATGTCATGAATAACCTGGCTTTGACCGTAACTCACCTGCAAATTTTCTACTTCAAACATGGTTAATCTCCCAGCTTATAATCAATGCCCAAGATAGACTTCAATGACCTTTTCATCCGCCTGAACCTTGTCCATCGGACCTTCAGCCAGGATTTTCCCCTGATGCAAAACCGTGACCTTACGGGCGATTTTCTTGACGAACTCCATATCATGCTCAATCACAATCACCGCCCGATTTTCACAGATTCGATTCAGCAATTCTGCCGTTTCGTCCCGCTCCTTGGCACTCATGCCGGCGACCGGCTCATCCAGCATCAATAATTCCGGGTCTTGCATCAGGAGCATGCCAATTTCCAGCCACTGTTTCTGACCATGACTGAGAATGGCCGCTTCGGTATCCAGAAATTTATCCAGCTGAATTTCTTTGGCTACTTCGTTCACACGATTAATGACTTGCTCGGTGGTTTTGAAAAACAGACTGCCGAATACGCCACGGCCTTCGGGATAGGACACTTCCAAATTCTGATACACCGTCAGGTTTTCATAGATTGAAGGCGTCTGGAACTTACGCCCGATACCGGCACGAACAATTTGATGTTCGGCCTGTTTGGTCATTTCGGCATTTTTGAACTGAATTGAGCCGGAACTGGCTTTGGTTTTACCGCAAATCAAATCCAGCAGGGTGGTCTTACCGGCCCCGTTGGGACCGATAATCACCCGCAGTTCATTTTTATCGATATACATGGTCAGTGCATCCACGGCCTTGAAGCCATCAAACGATACCGTCAAATCTTCAATTGCCAGCAAAAAATCAGTTGTGGTAGTCATTATTTGGCTCCCTCAGTCGTCGGTTCGGATTCAATTTTGGCCGGTTCGGTTTTGCTCTCCGCTTTTTTCGAGCCAGCTAATAAAGGCCGAAGGAAAGGGACTTTGGGCGCGTATTTATTCCAGATGCCGGCCAGTCCATTCGGGAAGAACATGACCACGGCAATAAACAATCCGCCCATCAGGAATAACCACAATTCAGGGAACGTTTCAGAAAAAGCCGTTTTGCCATAATTGACCAGCAGGGTGCCGTAGACCACACCAATCAATGACATGCGCCCACCGACAGCAGCAAAGATAACCATTTCAATAGACGGCACAATGCCGACAAACGACGGTGACATAAAGCCCACCTGCAAAGTAAACATGGCTCCGCCGATAGCCGCAATCACTGCCGAGATACAGAAGATAAAAATTTTGAAATTGGACACGTCATACCCTGAGAAACGCACCCGATCTTCCTTATCTTTCATTGCCAGCAGCAATTGGCCGAACTTGCTGGTCAGGATGAATTTACCCAGCATAATGACACCCAGCAGCAAAATCGCATTGAGGAAATACAACAGATATTTTGCTTCATCCGTGCGGATATCCCAGCCGTTGAGCGTTCTTAGATCCGTAATACCATTGATACCACCTGTATACCCCTGCTGACCAACGATTAATACCGTCAGAATCACGGCAATAACCTGAGTGATAATCGCAAAGTACACCCCGCCTACCCGACGTTTGAACATGGAGTATCCGATGATAAACGCGAATACCGCCGGCACCACCAGAATGGCGATCAAGGTAAAGGTAAAGCTTTCAAAGGGTACCCAGAACCATGGCAGTTCATATAGCTGGTTCCAGTCCATAAAGTCGGGAATCCCCGGCGTCGTCTGGATGCTGGTGCTTTCCGGATCAGAGGCCTCCAGCTTGAGAAACATGGCCATCGCATACCCACCCAGACCAAAGAAAATCCCCTGCCCCAAACTTAAAATACCGCCATATCCCCAAAGTAAAACCAGACTGACCGCAGCAAACGCATAGGTCAGATATTTACCTACCAGATTCAGCCGGAACAGATCCAGTGCCAGAGGCAATATCACCAGAATCAGTAAGGCCAGTATTCCAATGGCCAGAGCTCCGCTTTTTCCACCCAAAAATCGTTCATATACAAAATTCATGATTATCTCCTGCTCGTTACTTACGAACTTTGATTGAGAACAAACCTTCAGGACGCATCATCAGGATGATGACCAGGGCCAGTAAGGTGAATACTTTCGCCATGGAACCACTGATAAAGAACTCCAGAATAGATTGCGCCTGTGCGATGGTAAATGCGGATGCAATGGTGCCAAACAGACTGGCTGCACCACCAAAAACCACAACCATGAACGTATCAACAATGTAGAGAGAGCCGGATGTCGGCCCGGTGGAAGCAATTGTGGTAAACGCCGCACCGGCAATACCGGCAATACCGCAACCCAGTGCAAACGTCAGCCGGTCAACCTGTTTGGTATTGATCCCGACGGCACCACTCATGACACGATTCTGTGTGGTGGCCCGCACATTCAAACCCCAAGTTGAGCGGAACATCAAGATATACACACCGATGGTGACAACAGCCGTTAATGCCAAAACAAACATACCGTTGATTGGAATAAAGATGGTGTCAGTTGGCATCCATGAACCCATCAACCAATCGGGCAAAGTCGGGCTGACTTCACGCGCACCAAAAATCGAGCGAAATGACTGTTGCATGATCAAGCTTAATCCCCAAGTGGCCAGTAACGTATCCAGAGGACGTTTATAAAGATGCCTTATCAGTACAAATTCTGTGAGGTAGCCAAATAATCCCGCTACCAGAAAAGAAGCCACGATGGCCAGTAAAAAGTAATAATTCATGAACTCAGGAAAATACGTTTGAGTCATTACAGAAAGCAGGTAAGTTGTATAGGCTCCCATCGCCATAAATTCGCCATGGGCCATATTAATAACACCCATTTGTCCAAAAATAATTGCCAATCCCAGTGCCATCAGCAGTAGCACACTGAACAGACTGATCCCGGCAAAGCCCTGCATGGCTAGAATTGAAGTCAATTCCTGAACTGAATACTCACCCATAACGGATACTCCGAAACATTTTCCATTGAATCAAAGGTTGTTGAACCTTTCGCCTTTCTTTCAACTGGCAGGCTGGTCAGGGACCAGCCTGCTGTTGTGAACGTTTATGTCGATCTATTGGTAACCTTCTGGGAATGGATTTGGCTCAATCAGCTCAGACTCATAAACCACTGTTGCCTGACCGTCTTTATTCCATTTTCCGATACGGGTTTTACTCCACAAGTGATGATTTGGATGCAGTTTCACGTACCCTTCAGGTGCTGTATCCAACTCGATTTCACCGGTTCTGGACGCTTCTACGATTTTGTCCACATCAAAGCTTCCTGCTTTTTCAACGGCTGCCTTCCATAACCATGGACCAAGGTAAGCCGCCTGCGTCACGTCACCGATGACACTGTCTTCACCGTGCATTTCCTTGAATGCTTTAACAAACTCAGCATTGTTAGGGTTATCCAGACTTTGGAAGTACTTCATCACTGAGTAAAAACCTTCCAGGTTTTCACCACCGATACCCAGCACTTCATCTTCTGTCACCGACAGCGTCAGCAGCGTCTGCTTATCAGACGTAATGCCGGCAGCATTCAATTGTTTGAACCAGGCCACGTTACTGCCACCCACTACGGCAGCGAAGATAACGTCAGGCTTTCTCAGACGGATTTTGTTGATAACCGAACCAAACTGGGTATCACCAAGAGGCTTGTATTCTTCACCGACCACTTTACCGCCCAGTACTTTTTCAATATGAATACGGGCAATTTTCATTGAAGTACGTGGCCAGATGTAATCCGAGCCAATCAGATAGAATGTTTTGGCACCTTTCTCTTCAGCAACCCAGTCCAGACCGGCAAGGATCTGTTGAGTGGCTTCCTGACCGGTGTAGATCACGTTTTTGGATTGTTCCAGACCTTCATAGAAAGTCGGGTAATACAACAAACCGTTCTCTTTTTCGAAAACCGGTAAAGCGGCTTTACGTGACGCCGATGTCCAGCAACCGAAAACCGCTGCAACCTTGTCGTTTACCAGTAACTTTCTGGATTTTTCGGCAAAGGTTGGCCAATCACTGGCACCATCTTCCTGAATGATCTTGATTTGACGGCCGAGGATACCGCCGCTCTCGTTGATCTGTTTGATAGCCAGCTTTTCCGCTTCCTGAGCACCGGTTTCACTGATCGCCATAGTGCCGGTCAGTGAATGTAAAATACCCACCGTCACGGTGTCATCGGTTACTGAAAGCCCCGTGGTGTTGACTTCAGCAGTCGGATAATCCGCCGCTATCGCCGTACTGGTAATAAACCCAGCCGCCACCATTGCACTAATCAGTGCACCGGTTTTGCCTAAAAATTTTCGTCGACTAAAGTAGCTCATCGTATATCTCCTGTTAACAAATTAGAGTGAACAGCATTGTTCCGAACGGTTTTGTTTTGGGGGCTCAGTGTCCGAGCATCCAGGGTCTTGCGGTTTTCTTGGTCTGCATCTGCAAGCCGTTGGGATTGCTTTTGGCCTGAGCTGCAGCTTTGGTTTTTTGTGCAGTATCGGTTTTACAAGTGTGTGTACCTGAGCAGCCACAGCTGGAACGTCGCAACTGTTTCGGCTCATGTGCCGACTTTTCATTACGCTCTTTAGCCACTCGCGTGTTTCGGTCCATCAACGCAAGATAGGGAGCAGAAATAATCCGCACCGCCATCTCGCCACATTCAACACATTCCATTGAATCACCGGCTTCACTCATTTTGCGCAGTGCACTGAAATCGCCACACTGCTCACATCGGTAGTCATATATCGGCATAACGTGATGTCCCGTTTTATGATGTCGAACTTAAGTCAAAGCCCTGGGTGACAAATTGCGTTGGGCCATCTGCCGTCGGGTTGATATTGAAATCGAAGATTTCTGTCGGAATCCACAACGTGGCACAGGCATTCGGAATATCCACTACGCCGCTAATATGACCCTGAACCGGGGCGGTACCTAGAATCGATAAAGCCTGCTCACCTGTGTAGCCGAATTTCTTCAGATATTCGATGGCATTGAGACAGGCCTGACGATAGGCAACATGCACATCCAGATAATGTTGTTTGCCCTGCTCATCCACCGAAATCCCTTCAAACATCAGGAAGTCACTGTAAGTCGGTGTTAACGGGCTGTTTTTGAACAGGGGATTTTTAATACCGTATTTCTTCACACCGTCTTTAATCAGGCTGACTTTGATATCCAGATAACCGGCCATTTCGATAGCACCACAGAAAGTGATTTCGCCATCACCCTGAGAAAAGTGAAGGTCACCCATTGATAGGCCACCATCTTTCACATAGACCGGGAAGTAGATTTTCGAACCTTTGGTCAGATCCTTGATATCGCAGTTACCACCATGTTCACGAGGCGGTACGGTACGGGCACCTTCTTTTGCGGCTTTAGACGCTTCGTCTCCTTTCAAACGACCCATGACTGCTGCCTGCTCGTTAGGTGGCAGTGCTAAAGGTGGAACGCGATCCGGTTCCGTTGCGATCAGTTCAGCTTCACGTTTGTTCCATTCCGCCAGCATCTCTTTCGATGGTAAACAACCAATCAAACCGGGATGCATGATGCCGGCGAACTTTACGTTCGGCACATGACGTGAGGTGGTGTAAATGCCGTGGAAATCCCAAATGGATTTACGCGCTTCAGGGAAGTGATCGGTTAAAAAACCACCGCCATTCTCTTTAGAAAATAAGGCGTTGAAACCCCATTGCGAATCTTCAAAGGTGCCGACATCCAGGATATCGACCACTAACAGGTCACCCGGCTCGGCACCTTCCACGCCAATCGGGCCACTGAGGTAGTGGACCTGTAACAAGTCCACATCACGAATGTCATTGGCGCTGTCGTTATTTCCGATCTGGCCACCGGTCCAGTCCATACATTCCACACGGAATTCATCGCCCGGTTTGACCATGGCAATCATCGGAATATCAGGATGCCAGCGATTATGGATTTGACCGTCCTGTTCCCAGGGCTTTTTATCTAAATCAAGTTTTACTAATGTTTTCATCGGTATCTCCTACGTTGAAGAAACGTTTTGATAGGTAATATTTGGATTAAAATTGCAACTGCGTTGAGATGACGAATTGACCTTGATCATCGCTGCCCTCGACTTCCAGATCGCGGTAAACCGCTGTTATGGAGGCGTTATAACCATCAATGAAATAGTTCAAGCCGAAGTCTGTGCGCTTGGTTTCACCGGCATCAGAATCAAAGTTCTGGTAACGAACGAATGGCATAAATTGACCCCAGCCGACTTTTTCCTTGAAGATAAAACCAGTACTGACGTAATAGGCTTCACCCTGTTCTGAAAGGAAAACATCATCCGTGTCATAATCGAAGTAGGCGGCCTCCAGCGATACAGCGCCTGCAGCCAGTTTCTTCTCTACGAGTAAATCAACTGTCCACTGAGAGTAGTCACCGACTTCTGTGGTAGAAGCAGAACCATCACCTTTATGGCGGCCTGCCAAACCAATGGTGAATATATCTTTGGTGCCCAGGTAGTTACCTGTGCCGTAATAACCCGGTTCTTTATCCCAGAAGCTGTATTGCAAACGACCGGCATACATTAATTCGTCGTCCTGATCGGGATTATCAGTTACGTCACCCACCCCACTGAATTCAAAAATCTTGTCGGCTTCAAAAACACCAAAGGAATAGGCCAGACGTTGATCAAATGCAGTCGCAACTAATGCCACACCGTCATCACGGCCGATGGTGCCGCCATTCCAGCCATAGCGAGCTGTAATGTTTGCCCAATAACCATCACCTGATGTGTAGTAAGGTCCAGCCATATTGGCGCGGCTACTGGGCGACAGGAAACGACCGGCCCAAATCGCCATATCGGGAGTAAATTGAAAAATACCGGCAGCATCGATAATCTGGAAAGAATCGTTACCACCTGATTTTTCCGAGTTGAACATACCTTTGATGTATTTGTTTAATGAGCCTGAGACGTATAGACGAGCGCTGTCCAGTTCAAAATCATTGGAGCGACTGCCATCATTTGCTGCATCTTCAATACTGCTATAGCTTCCCCGCAGACCAAATCCGACACTGATGTACTGATCTTCACCAAAGGTAATCGTGCCAGCAGCATGTGTGGTGGCTATCGGAGCCAATGTAGTGGTTGTGGCCAAGGCGACCAGGTATGCGACTTTGTTCATTTTTTTCATTTTTCTTCTCCCGAAAATCTCACCAGAATAAAAAGCGTCGTTGAATTCGCCTCGGTGCTCATCAACCTTTAAGTTCGGGAGCCATACTAGTCAGCCGGGTCGGGTGCTTAAATACGTCAAATTGCGTACAGGGGTTGCGAAGGGTTTCAGTTACTCTGATCACAGGTCTTCAAACAACTGATCGTCAGGAGGAAAAATGAAACACCCATCTATTCCAACCATTGGAGCGCTATGGTTAATCAGCAGCGTGTCATTACTGTCAGGGTGCGGAGGTGAATTCAGCTATAAGCGCGGGGCGACTGCGCAAGATTTTCAGAGTGAAAAACAACGTTGCGAAAAGGGGACAAGCTCAGAAAAAGAGATTGATCAATGTTTGCAACAACAAGGCTGGTTAGTGGTTGGCCCTGATAAGCCATTTATCCCTCTCAGTCGTGGCGAAAGTAAAACCATCGCTGTAGCAGATGATGCGATGGCTGAAGTTGACGACCAACCTGTTGATCCCATGGAAAAATTACAGGTTAATTCGTGGTGGCGCATGGGGGCTGGTCCGGAAAAACTAATGGCAGATAGTGAAGCTTGTGTGGCTGAATTAGGTGAAGCACATTCACCCGAAGCCAATATGAGTCTGGAAACGAGACTAGCACTTAAGCGCTAAGTTCATGTTTTCCAACTCTTTTCTTCGTCTTGAGGCTCAACGAAGGCCTTAATTCTAGCCTCATTGTTGAACGTCGTCAACGAACTTCTTCCACCAAGGTCTGCGCACTTCCAGCACCATCCATCCTTCTGTTTTCCGCCTGACCTCCTACTGAGGTGCTCACAGCAGAAGGCATGCGTGCCAACCGAACCTCCCCTCGTTCTCCTGCACCGCAGACCACACACGACACAGCACAAGACGATCAGTTGCTATGTTGGTCTATCAGGATACTGAGAAGGTCTCACCAGCCTCTCTTCCTGCACAAAACCCATCGCAAAGGCACCGGCACGGCGCCAATGTCGCCCCGTTAGACCATCGATAAAACACATGATGCGAAATGGGTCTTGATGAAAAAACCAAGGCCTATGACGCTGATAACGTGGGCAGGAAAGTCTAGTTGCAGCTCCCCGCCGCTCGACAAGTAGGCCAGTACGATTTTCACATATCGAGCGAGTAAAGGCTACTTCTAGAGCATGTGGTCAACATGCTGCGGCCACCCCATTGACGTGTGCCCAGGGCAATCAAACAACAACGATACGCCGCGCCCCAAGGGTCGATCGGCGGCACAGGAGTCGGTGATGTAGCACTCCCGCAAGGAGATGGAGCCATGCGTGAAGGTCAGCCAATTTCAAAGGTGTTCTATCGGCCGATCGAAGCCGCCATACGTTGGGCAGGCTTGTGGCGCTATTCGCAAGAAATCTTGCCCTCCATCTCATTTCCGAGAAACCTACCGGAGACGCTCGATTGCCCCCGGTGGTGTGAATTACGGCTCTGCACTGAGCGCATCTATGATGCCATCCTCAATGGCGAGCTCCCCTACGGTAAAGACGGCATCACATTGAACGATGAATCACTGCTTGATTCTCATGAACTGACTGTCCGTCACGTTGATCTCAAACGATGGATGCAGACCCACTATCCGGAGCATCGACCTGCTTTCCTTTTTAGTCGCAGCGAGCGTATCGCTCATCCAGTCATCACGCTGGAAGCTGGTCAGGCCATGTTAGTGGAGCGACGAGCCTTGAAAACGGAGCTTGAGTTCTCTCGTCGTGAACTGCTGGAGCTAAAGGATCGTTACGAAGAATTGCTCAGGATATCCGGGACAGTCTCAGCTTCCAGCCAGTGTTCTCTCACTGATCGCGCGGAAACCACGTATCTGCACATCATCGGCAGCATGCTCGAACTGATGCTTGGACATTCCCCTTCCGGCATCCCTTACTCCTGCTTCAAAACCCAGGAAGCTGTCGTCAATGCGTTGGTCGCGCATCGCAGCGGCACCATGGGAATCACCGAGCGCACTCTGAACGGCAAGTTTTCCAGTGCGCGCAAGAAGCTGGGAAGCTCTAACGCAGTCGCTTGAGGTTGTCCACCTTGCAGGTGCAATCGCGGATATTGCATTTGCAATGTCTTTCTTCATCCATGTCTATTGAATAGAGGTCACGCCAACAAACGCCAAGGCGCGCTAAGGAGGACCTCATGTCTCACGTTCCCGAATCTGTCACGCCTTCCACGAGCGAACGTCGCATGCTGCGGCTTCATGAGGTCGAGGCTAAAGCTGGCTTCAAAAGAGCGCATATCTACAACCTGATGCGGCAAGGCAAGTTTCCGAAGCAGCATCGTATCGGGGTCCGCGCCGTCAGATGGGATTCCGTCGAAATTGAGGAATGGGTCGCCAACCGACTGAACAGTCCGCGTTGAGCTGCTCCCGTCAAATTTCCCATCCTCAGACGGAGAAATCCATGCAAGTTGTATCGATCATTTCTACCAAAGGCGGCGTTGGCAAGACAACCATTGCGGCAAACCTCGGCGCGTTCATCGCCGACGCTGGCCTGCGCGTGCTGCTGCTCGACCTGGACATGCAGCCCACCTTGTCGTCCTACTACGAGCTGACGCATCGCGCATCGGAGGGCATCTACGAGCTGCTGGCCTCCAATGAGCGCGACCTGGCACGCCTGGTATCGCACACCACCATCGACAACCTGGATCTGGTGCTGTCCAACGACCAGCATCGCCAGCTCAACACCTTGCTGTTGCACGCCCCGGATGGGCGCCTTCGGCTGCACAACCTGATGCCGACCTTCCAGCCGCACTACGATCTGGTGGTCATAGACACCCAGGGCGCGCGCAGCGTGCTCCTGGAAATGGCGCTGCTGGCGTCGCACCAGGCGGTGTCCCCGGTCACGCCGGAGATCCTCGCAGCCCGCGAGCTGCGGCGCGGAACCCTGCAGCTCGTCGAGGACATCGCACCGTACCGCAGACTGGGGATCGAGCCGCCTGCGTTGCAGTTGCTGATCAACCGCGTTCCGGCTGTGTCGTCGAACGCGCGCCTGATCCAGCAGACGTTGCGCCAGATATTTCAGGAGCAGTCCAGTGTCCATGTGCTGGACACAGAAATCCCTGCGATCGAGGCGTTTCCGCGCGCGGCTACCCAAGGCCTGCCTGTTCATCGCGTCGAGCATCGACGGCCCTCCGGGCGCCAGACCGCGGCCGCTCTGGAAATCGTGCGCAACCTGGCAAATGAACTGTGCCCCCAGTGGCAGGACCGGTTCACGGCGGTCACCGGCAAGACCGGCGGGAGGATCATCGATGTCGAACGCACATGATCTGGCCCGCGGCCATAAGCGGCTGCTGCCGCTGATCGAATATGCCCTGAGCGAAGGCTGGGAGGTCGTGCGCACCCCTGGCGGACACCTCAAGTTCACCCGGCCGGGATTGCCGCCGATCTTCACCAGCGCCACCGCCAGCGACCACCGTGCGGGACTCAACGCCCGCGCCATGCTGCGGCGAGCCCAGCGCGATGCCTCGGGGCTACCTACGCAGGAAGGAGATGGCCATGCCTGACATCTCCCCCCAGGACGTTGCGAACAAGCTCCTGAGCGATGGATTCACCCGCGACGGCCCCGTCGCGAGCGGCTTGAGCGACCCGATCGCGGACACCCCCATGATCGTGACGCTCGATGAGCTACGGCCTTACGAGCTCGATCCTCGTTTGACGCGCAATCCGCTCTACGACGACATCAAAGCCTCAATCAGGGAGCGCGGGCTCGACGCGCCTCCGCCCATCACCCGGCGTCCGGGCGCGGATCATTACATTATCCGGAACGGGGGCAACACCCGTCTTGCGATCCTGCGCGAGCTGTGGAGCGAGACGCGGGACGAGCGCTTCTTCCGCATCGCCTGCCAGTTCCGGCCGTGGCCGGAACGCGGAGAGATCATCGCGCTGACCGGCCACCTCGCGGAAAACGAGCTGCACGGCGGCCTGTCCTTCATCGAGCGCGCCTTGGGGGTACAGAAGGCTCGGGAACTGTACGAACAGGAGACCGGCAAGGAGTTGTCGCAGTCCGAGCTGGCGCGCCGTCTCAAGGCGGACGGCTATCCCGTCCCGCAGCCCCACATCAGTCGGATGCAAGAGGCCATCCAGTATCTGCTGCCGGCTATCCCGACCGTGCTGTACGCCGGCTTGGGCCGGCGTCAGGTCGAGCAGTTGACCAGCCTGCGGCGCGCCGCCGACAGGGTCTGGTCGGCCCGGCGTCGCCAAGCCCAATCCCATCTTGATTTCCCGTCGCTGTTCCAGGACGTGCTGGCCCTTTTCGACAGCGCGGCAGGCAGCTTCAACGTGCAGCGTGTCCAGGACGAACTGGTCGGCCAGATGGCCGATCTGCTGGGTATGGACTACGACACGCTGCTCTTTGAGGTCACCGATTCTGACCGGCGCTGGGAAATCCTCAGCAGTGAGCCGTCCGAAGCCGGGACGACGCCAGCGCCACCGCCATCTGCGCCTGCCCAGGAGCCGGCCACGTCGCAACCGGAGAGCACCGAACCGCCTCCGGCACCCGCAATGACGCCCCATGCCGGTGACACGCCCCCGACTGCAACCGACGCTCCCACGGCAAGCCCATCGGAAGCGGCCGAACCCCATTCCGACGATGTACAACGCGCGGCCCTGTTGCAGGAGCATATCGTGTCGCCTGCCGGCACGACCGAACGGTTGCAGTCGATTCAGCGCCTCGTCGCGGATCACACTGGCGAAACACTGCCGGATTTCGAGCACAACGTCCTGCAGTCGATTCCGATCCAGGCCGGCAGTCTGTATCCGATCACCGATGTCTGGTACATCGAGCCCGCACTGGACGAGCCCGATCGCCTGCGCGCGCACATCGAGCAGTTCGCCCGTGAGATAGCCTCCGAGGCCGACCTGGCCGACTGCATCACGCCTGTGGAAACCGGCATCGGCTTCCTGTGTGCCCCTCTCCCTGACACCCCACCGGCATCCGTGTTCGGCCGCACTGTACTCGCATTGCTGCATGCGCTGAGCGTCAGCCACACCATCGACGCGCCGCGACCCGAAGGTCTGGAGGATTTCCTGCTCGACGACGGCGTTGGGGTTCTGTTGTCGGGAAGCACTAACCAAAGGACGAATGCAGTTCTTCGGCTGAGCGACACTGCGTTGGTCAAGCTCTTTCGTCTGCTGCGGCTTGCCCGACGCCTGAGAGACATCGAGACCGACAGTGCCGACGGAGATCACGCCGGAGCCGGATCATCAGGGGCGCCGCCATGACCGGCCCGCACCCGCTCAACCAGGCCGTGATCGCCCAGGCGCTCCACGATTTGCGCAACGGTCAACTGCGTCGGGCCAAGTCGATGGGATTCGATGATGAAGACCTCGATGCCCTCAAGCATCCCGCGATGGCGAGCGTGCTGGCCAACGCCAACGTGTCGTGGTGCTCGGTGGCGGTCAACCGCGACGTGCTGCGACGCCTGCTGCACCAGGTCGAGGATGTCACCGAGGAAGTGGTGAAGATCGACCGGCTGCTACGCCTGGGCGCCAGCACGGAATTGATCAGCAAGTTCTTCGGCCTGACCCATCAGGAAATCGCCCTGCGCCGCAGCGTCATCGGCCTGCCGAAACGCAAGGGGCGCCACCCGGTATTAACCGAGGAACAGGACACCGACCTATGGAAGCGTTGGTCCTCGACCGTGAAAGAGCAGCAAGTCGATAACAACGACGATATGGGCATGCTGGGTATTGCAGCAGATCTCGCCGAGGCCATCGGACTGCCGTTGTCCGTGATCTGGAACGCCATACGCGGATGGATCGATGAAGGACTCACCTGATGATCGGCGATCAGAGCAGCACGCGCGGCCCTGTCCGGCTGGGCGACCTGTTCGAACAGGCGCTGGGTCAGTTGCAGCCCCAGCAACCACCGCCATCCCGCCCCGCTGCCTCGCCACCACCGACCGACGGCTTTCTCTATAGCGGCAATCGACACGACAGCGTGCCACGCGCACTGCTGCTGGACAGACGCCTGACGCCACTCGAGCGCAACGGCTGGCAGGTGTTCCGCCTGATGCTGGCCGACGATGGCATCACTGCCATGCCCACCTACGATCAGCTCGCTCCCTGGCTGGCCTCGATGCCCTGTGCCGAACGGGCCTCGCACGAGACGGTAGCCCGTGCGCTGACAGTGCTGCGACTGACCCGCTGGATCAGCTTGGTGCGACGCCGGCGCGATCCTCGAAGCGGGCGCATCCAGGGCAACCTCTATGTCCTGCACGATGAACCGCTCAGCCCCTACGAAGCGATCCAGCTCGACGCCGATTATCTGGAGCTGGTCAGCCAGGCGCTGACGCATGCCAGCAAATCCATCCAGCGCGTGGGCGCAACCACCCTGCAGGAGCTGACGCAAGACCCCATGCTCAGCGGCCAGGTGTTGCCGAGCCGACTGGAAATCCTGTCGCAGCGACTGGCCGCGCAGGGCTGGAGCGGCACAGCAAGTTATCCACAGACCGGCAGCAACCACGATTCCGAAGACGGGGCCGGCAACCGTCTTCGGAATCTGGCGAACCTCCCTTCGGATTCCGAAGCAGGTTCGAAACGCCCGGAAACCGGCACACTTCGGAATCCGAAGTCGGACCGTACAGTACGTATAAAAGAAAGTATTAAAGAAATACGTACAGTACCGCGCGCGCAAGATACATCGCAGCAATTACAGTTGCCCAAGCGATTCCTTGCCCTCAAGGCGGAGCAGCAGAACGGTGTGCTGGCCGCGATGCAGTCGGTGGATCGCGATCTGCGTCAGGCCCTGCTGGACGAATGGGATGCACGCTGCGCCTCCACGACGATTCGCAACCCGGCCGGCTACCTGTTCGGCATCATCCAGAAAGCCCTGCGGGGAGAGTTCCGCATCTGGGCAGGGCAGAAAGCGCCTGCGGCGCCGGTCAACAGGACACCAGAACCAAGTCAACGGCCTGCGACACCTGCTGATGCAGAGGTCGCAAAGGCGCACCTGGCACGCCTGCAGGAACTATTGCGCTCGTCTTGAGCCGGCACGGCGAGCAACACAGGCCGGCACCTGGAATCCAAGGCGATCCACTGACGCCTATACCCGGGGTATAGCGCGACACGAAGCCTTCCGGCCGCAGCGGCGATGGTTGCGCTGGGTTCGCCCTCGATAGCATCCATGGAGTTCCATGGTCGCCTATACCACGGGTATAGCGCGACACACTGCCTTCCCGAACAGCACTGCAGCGACGCATGCGATCGAATCATGCCGGCTAAAACAGGCACGCGGCAGGTTCGGTTTGATGACTGACGGCCTTCCGGCCAGCCCGGATGCTGGCGACTCGTTTCACCACAGAGAGTCGTCACCATGGCCCAAGAAAACAGTCCCTCCGAATCCCTGCAGTTGAACCTGGGGTCGCTGCGCAGCGCGATGTCGCTGACCCTGCATACCCACCATGCGTCCCGGATCTGGCATGGCCGCGCACCCGCCGAAGGCAGGCCCGGCATCATCGGCCTCAACGGCTTCGTCTCCATCATGAACAAGCTCAAGCGCGGAGCCGAGCAGGACGATCCCTATTCGGACTGGTGGATGCTGCGCATCGAGGACAAGCTGTCCACCACCAAGGAGCAGCTCCAGACCTTGCGCCAGCAGGTGGACCAGGCACTGGCTGGCGTGCCGCCGGCGCTGAGCCTGGGCGAGAACCTCAACGTCCAACCAGTCAAGCTGCCGCTGTTCGTGTCCTCGCAGTTGGGTTTCATGGCGGTGTATCTGCTGGCCGACTACGACGACCTCGCCCGACGCCTGATCCTGGCCCACCACACCGCGCTGATCGATCGCTCGACGCTCGAACGCTGGCTCAACGATGGTGCGCACTCGTTGCGCAGTCTCTTCTCGCTGGCGCAGCAGTACCGCTACTCCGGCACCACCCGTGACGACTTCGCGGCGAAAAATGCCGCGGCAAGGGCGGCCTTGGAAAAATTCGGCGAATTGCCCCAGGACGTGCTCGAAGGCACCCGCCGCAGCCGCTTCGCGCCGATCGCACGCCGGGGCCTGCAACAGCGCAGCGCCCCCGAAACCGAACCGCCAGCCAGTGAGCCGGATGCTGCGGCAGAGTCCGACGAAGCGGTGTCATCCGACGAGGGTGAGTCGGCATGACGGTACGCGAACCGAACCAACGCCGGTACTTCCAGCCACTGGAACAGGCGGACTTCATCCAGTTGGAACACTCAGGCTATCAAAAAGGCCTTTTAAGGCCTTTTAAGAGTAAAGGGGATCTCGAAACCTGGGCCAGCCAGTGCCACGCGCTCAGGGATCAGTTGATCGAACTGGCGCAGCAGCGCGTTCTGGCGCAGGCGCGAGGCTATCCCTTCCGCCTGTTGTCCGTTGAACTGGCCCAGCAGCGTACTGGCGCAGGCACCGTCTTCCTGCGCTGGCGCAAACACGATCGTTCGGTCATGGGCGTCGCCCTGTGGCAGGAGGCCATAGCTTCCACGGCGACGCCGGTGAACCTGCTGGAGGATCTGCTCGATCTGGAACAGCAGCGCATCACGCTGAACATGCAGATCAGCCTGCTGCACACCCTCGGCCGGCAGGCCCAGGACTGCGCCAGCAAGATGGGCCAAGCCGAAAACGCATACCTGCGCCGGATGGAAGCACTCGCGCTCGCCCGCGGCTCCCAGCGAGGGCCGTCGGAATGACGGTGGCGGCGGCTCACGGCTGGCTGAACCAGACCCATGCGGGTGACTGTCTTCGTCTGCTGCAGCGCATGCACGCCGATGGCGTGCGGGTACAGACCTGCGTCACCAGCCCGCCGTACTTCGGGCTGCGCCACTACCTGCCGCCGGAGCACCCCGACAAGCCGCTGGAAATCGGCATCCAAGGCACGCCGCAGCAGTACATCCGCCGGCTGGTCGAAGTGTTCAGGGCGGTGCGCCAGATCCTGGCCGACGACGGCACCTTGTGGATCGTGATCGGCGATACCTACGCCGCGCGCCGCAGCTATCAGGCCGCCAGTACCCGCGGCGGCCCCAAGCATGCGGCAGCCCAGGCCGCATTGGGCATCGCGCGCCCGTTTCCCGACATCAAGGCCAAGGACATGCTGGGCATTCCCTGGATGCTGGCCTTCGCGCTGCGCCAGGACGGCTGGTATCTGCGCCAGGAACTGATCTGGCATAAGCCCAACACCATGCCGGAGAGCGTGACCGACCGATGCACACGCTCGCACGAGCACATTTTCCTGCTCGCCAAACGCGCCCGGTACTACTTCGATCACCTGGCGATCCGCGAGCCCTCCACCGATCCGCGCGGGCCGGGCAACCAGCACCCCGTGCGCCAGCCGCCATTCGAGCGGGTCACCGGCACCAACGCCAACCTGCGAGGCAGCCTGCACAGGATCGGCGCCCGCACCCTGCGCAACAAGCGCGATGTCTGGACGGTCGCCACCCGGCCGTTCCGGGGCAGCCATTTCGCGGTCTTTCCCGAGCGCCTGATCGCCCCCTGCATCCTGGCCGGCTCCCGTGTCGGCGACACCGTGCTCGATCCGTTCATGGGCAGCGGCACCACCGGCACGGTGGCGCAGCAGCTCGGGCGGCACTTCATCGGCTGTGAACTGGTTCGCTCGTTCATCGGCCAGCACACCCTGCGCTGACCGGCGTCGACGCAGGCTCTTTCCACCACACGGAGAACCACCATGAGCACCAATTTCATCAACGAAGGCAACATCGGCTCCGCGCCGGAGTTCCACGAGTACCCGAATGGCAACGAAGAACCGCGGCGCGTGTTGCGCTTGAACGTGTACTTCGACAACCCGATTCCCGGCAAGGATGGCAGCTATGAAGATCGCGGCGGATTCTGGCGCCCGGTCGATTGGTGGCATCGCGATGCGGAGCATTTCGCCAGCCTGTTCCAGAAGGGTATGCGCGTGGTGGTGCTGGGCCGCGAGGAGCGCGACGACTGGACCGACGAGCAGAACAACCCGCGCACCACCTACCGCATCAATGCGCGCGGCGTCGGCATCCTGCCGTACCGGATCGACTCGGTCACCATGAGCCCGAAGCAAGCCACTCCCGAGCAGTCACCGCCGTCCGAATGAAGGCATCGTCCTGGGGCGGTCCAGCGACGGGCCGCCCCGTTTCTCCAACCTCCGACAGGCAAGGTTCCACCAACGTCCACCGATTTTCGCGCGCCCCGCGCAAGAAGCTCCCGCCCACATCGACGCTCCGCACGCCAGCGCACCCGACCGGAAATTCGACCTTGCCCACGATCAAAGCGGGTGACGGCACATTCACCTTGTTTGCGGCCAGGCCAGCGCGGTTTGCCCATGCTGCTGCCCAGATACATCAACAGCGTGATTCGGATGGACGGGCGGCATGCGGCTATATCTCTGCGAGAAGCCTTCGCAAGGCAAGGACATAGGGCGCATATTGGGCGCGAAGCAGCGCGGTGACGGCTGCCTCAACGGCCCTGGCGTCATCGTGACATGGTGCATTGGTCACCTGGTCGAAGCCGCGCCCCCGGAAGCCTATGACGCACAGCTCAAACGCTGGATGATCGAACAGCTTCCCATCATCCCCACGCACTGGCGGGTCGAGGTCAAATCCAGAACCGCCTCGCAATTCAAAGTCGTCAAGGCGCTACTGGCCAAGGCGACCGAACTGGTCATCGCGACCGATGCGGATCGCGAAGGCGAGCTGATCGCGCGCGAGATCATCGAGCTTTGCGGCTACCGCGGCCCAATTCAGCGGCTGTGGCTGTCGGCACTGAACGATGCCTCGATCCGCGCCGCGCTCGGCCAACTGAAACCCTCGGGCGAGACGCTGCCCATGTACCACTCGGCGCTGGCGCGCTCCAGGGCGGACTGGCTCGTGGGAATGAATCTGAGCCGCCTGTTCACGCTTTTGGGCCGCCAGGCCGGCTATGACGGCGTGCTGTCTGTCGGTCGGGTGCAGACCCCCACGCTCAAGTTGGTGACCGATCGCGACCGCGAGATTGCCGCATTCGTCTCCGTTCCGTTCTGGTCCATCGACGTGGCGCTGTCCTGCGCCGGCCAGACGTTCAGCGCACAGTGGTTGCCGCCGGAGGGTTGCACCGACGATGCAGGCCGCTGCCTGCAGGAGCCGGTCGCCCAGCAGGCAGTGCAGCGCATCCGCGCTGCCGGTGCCGCTCAGGTTGCAGCCCTCACGCCAGTACCCTGCCGCCTGGCAGTGCAGCGCATCCGCGCTGCCGGTGCCGCTCAGGTGGTTTCGGTCGAGACCGAACGCATGCGCGAAGGTGCGCCGTTGCCGTTCGACCTCGGGACGCTGCAAGAGGTGTGTTCCAAGCAGTTCGGCCTTGATGTCCAGGAGACGCTGGAGATCGCGCAATCCCTCTACGAAACGCATAAGGCGACCACCTATCCACGCAGCGATTCCGGCTATCTTCCCGAAAGCATGCACGCCGAAGCGCCCACCGTACTCGACAGCCTGCTCAAGACCGACCCAGGCCTGCGCCCGATCATCGACCAGCTCGATCGCACCCAGCGCTCGCGCGCCTGGAACGATGCGAAGGTCAGCGCCCACCACGGCATCATTCCCACGCTGGAGCCTGCCAAGCTGTCGGCGATGAGTGAGAAAGAATCGCTCGTCTACCGCCTGATCCGCGCCCACTATCTGGCGCAATTTCTCCCACCGCATGAGTTCGACCGCACGACGGCCAGGCTCTCCTGCGGCGACCAGACACTGCAGGCCGTGGGCAAGCAGGTGGTCGTGCCGGGCTGGCGTCTGGTGCTGGCCGAGCCGCAGGCCGACGATGCCAGCGATGACGCAGCACCCCGCAGCCAGGTGCTGCCGACCCTGCAACAGGGGTCGGCATGCCAGGTGGCCGGCGTCGAGCTCAAGGCACTCAAGACCCTGCCGCCGCGCCCGTTCACCCAAGGTGAGCTGGTGAAAGCCATGAAAGGCGTCGCCAAGCTGGTGTCCGATCCGCGCCTGAAGCAAAAGCTCAAGGACACCGTGGGCATCGGTACAGAAGCGACCCGCGCCAACATCATCAGCGGCCTGCTGGCTCGCGGTTACCTGCTCAAGAAGGGCCGGGCTATTCGCGCGTCTGACGCCGCCTTCACCCTGGTCGACACCGTGCCTGCCGCGATTGCCGATCCCGGCACGACGGCGATATGGGAACAGGCGCTCGACATGATCGAGACCGGGCAGCTCTCGCTCGATACCTTCGTCGCCAAGCAGGCGGCGTGGGTCACGCAGCTGGTCACCCAGTACCGGGGCACCTCGCTGTCCATCCGGATTCCCCAGGGGCCGCCATGCCCGCAGTGCGGGGGCGCCACGCGCCAGCGCAGCGGCAAGAACGGCTCGTTCTGGTCCTGCGCGAAGTACCCCGACTGCAAGGGAACACTGCCCATCGAATCGGGCAAGCGCACCGCGCCGCGAAAGCGCCGCGGTGGCTCCAAAGCTCCCTGAGACAACGAACCCGTCGTCGCGCTGGCCGATCTGCGGCCACGTGACCACCGCCCCGCAGCCCTGCGAGGCTCCCAGCACGCGATACCTTCTCTTGCGGTGTGCGCGCCCCGTTCCCTGGGGCGAGAAGGCCTTGTTCCCCGAATCGCGCACGCGCGGATTCCCTCGGTCAGCCACACTCCCGTCCGCTGCGCAGGGTCTCCTGATGCTTTGCCTGTCCAGGCAGCACGAAGCATCAGGAGACCCTGCGGGGTTGGCGGTATTCGACACCGGCGCCCACCGGTGAAAAGAACGGGCTCCTTTTGTGCGCGGATGTGCGCCAGACAGTACCGGCCCCAGCCACGATACGGGCCGGGTGAATGCTGAGACAGCGAACGGTTCCACCGACGACCGCATCCTGCATCAGTACACGGGTGGTTTCTTCCTCAGAGCCGAAGGCGGCAAGCCTTCGGCGTTTTTTCTCCTGCGCATTCGCCATGACGACCCGGCAATTCCGCCGCGGTCACACGAACAGGAGACACCCGAATGAACCCTCAACCACAACCCGCCGCACTGCGCTTTGGCAGTGTCTGCAGCGGCATCGAGGCCGCGAGCCTCGCCTGGGAACCGCTCGGCCTGCAAGCCGCCTGGTTCTCCGACATCGACCCCTTTGCCTGCGCCGTGCTCGCGCACCGCTATCCGGCGGTGCCGAACCTGGGCGACATGACGCGGATCGCCGACGAGATCCGCGCCGGCCGCATGGAGGCCCCCGACATCCTGGTCGGTGGGCCTCCATGCCAGGCGTTCAGCATCGCCGGCAACCGCCAGGGACTTACCGACCCGCGCGGCGCACTCACCCTCAGCTACGTGGAGCTTGCCAATGCCATCGACCAAACCCGCCTCGAATCCCGCCGCCCGCCGGCCACGCTCGTCTTTGAAAACGTCCCGGGCATCCTCAACGACCGCTCCAACGCCTTCGGCTGCCTGCTGGGCGCACTGGCCGGAGAAAGCGGTGCGCTCGAACCGCCAGGGCCGCGCTGGACGTACGCAGGTCACGTGTCTGGACCCCGCCGCCATGTTGCGTGGCGGGTACTCGACGCCCAATATTTCGGCGTCGCCCAGCGTCGCCGCCGCGTGTTTCTTGTCGCAAGTGGTGGAGACGACTTTGATCCCGCCGAAGTACTTTTTGAGCGCGAAGGCCTGCGCGGGGATTCTTCGCCGGGCTTCGCGCCGTGGCAAGACGCTGCCCGCGCTGCTGGATCTGGCGCTGCGGCAGCAGGCGGTTTCCGCGGACTGAACTCGCCTTACGGCAAGGTCACCGTGACCTTCGGGTTCGGCGGGGGCAACACCGCCGGCCCCATCGACGTTGCAGCTTGCCTGACCGCTGCACCCGGCCCGAAGAACGACTTCGAGGTCGAGACCTTCCTGGCGCAGTCGGTCACCGGTGACATCAGCCACACGCTGAGCACTGCCAACGGCGGCAAGGGCAGCAGCGAGGACGGCACCGGCAAGGGTGTGCCCGTCATCGCTTTCACCGCCCAGGGTTGCGGAGCGGATGCAGCGCAGGAGCGGGCACCGACCCTGCGTGCTGGCGGGCATCGCCACAGCCATGCGAATGCCGGGGTGGTGCCGGCGATCGCCTTCGCGCAGAACTCGCGCGGCGAGCTGCGCCTGGAATCCGGCCACGGCCAGATCGCCGGCGCGCTCTCCACGGGAGGCGGCAAGCCCGGCCAGGGACTCCCGATGGTGCTGAGTGTCGCGTTGCGCGGCCGCGCTGGAGGACTGGTCGCGGAGCTGGGTGATGGCGTATCGGCGGCCTTACGGACCAGTGTCGGCGGCGCCGACAAGGGGCATGTGCTGGTGCCCGGCTGCGAAGCCCACTTCCTCTACGACCTGAGTGACCCCGAGGCCGGCGGCTGGTCACGCTGGCAGGTGCGCCGGCTCATGCCGGTCGAGTGCGAACGCCTGCAAGGCATGCCCGACGACTGGACGCAGGTGCCGTACCGCGGCAAGCCGGCGGCCGATGCCCCGCGCTACAAAGCTATCGGCAACTCGATGGCGGTGCCGTGCATGTCCTGGCTGGGCCAGCGCCTGTTGCAGGCCCTAGACAACGCGGGGCGCACGACTGCGCATTGATGGGCGACACCCCGCAACGGCAGGCGCATCGTCAGGCCTGCATCGCTGATCCGTCAGCCGTTGCCAGCAGCCGGGGTCGTACAGGCTGCGCTGCGGACCCTCCGCGCCGACCTACCTTGTCCGCCTCGCATCGTGTCGCGGACACGCGCCCATCCCGGGCGTCGATGCTGCTTCTCCTCCGGGCCGACCGGCCCATTCCCGTTCCTACCGGCATCCGCCTGGCCCGTGCCCCGTCGCACCGGGCCGTGCTGCGTCTGTCCGGTGCAAACCATCATCCAAGGAGTCATCCCATGAGAACCCTGCGTCTCAAGACCAACCAGCACCGCCTCATCGCCAATCTGCGCCATGCGTTCAACCAGAGCTCGATGCTGGGCGAACTGCTACAGAACGCTCGCCGTGCCCAGGCCAGCGCGATCCACATCACGGTGAACCAGGACAGCCTGACCATCACCGACGATGGCATCGGCATCACCGACTTGCAGACCTTGCTCTTCATCGCCGAATCCGGCTGGGATCAGCAACTTCAGGCACGCGAGAACGCCTTCGGGCTCGGCGTGCTCTCGACCTTGTACTTCGCCGAGACCTTGACGGTGCATTCGCGTGACAAGCTGTTCGGCGCCCGAACGGCCGAGATCATCGCCGGAGAGCCGATCGAGGTCGAGATCGCACGCTTCCATCTCGATGGCACCGCCATCCATCTCGAAGGCGTCAAGCCGGTGCAGGCCGGGCAGGATCTGCCCACCTGGGTCGAGCACGAGCTTCAGCGCCTGTGCGAAGCCTTCCCGGTGCCGGTCTGGCTCAACGACGTCGAAATACCACGTCCGCTGGCAACGACTGATCTGCATTGGCGCGAAACGCCCATGGGCCGGATCATGATCAATCTGTCCTCCACGCGCACGCAGTGGCGGTGCTTCCTGCAAGGCCTGCCCATCGGCAGAGTACCGGCGAATCGGGACTGCCAGATCGTCCTGCTGCCCGACAACACGTTGGCGAAACTCCCGGATCGGCAGCATCTGCTGAACGAAACGGAAGACCATCCGCGTATCCAGGCAGCCATCGATCAGACCTATCGCGAGGCACTGATCGAGAAGAAGCAGGCGCTTGCCGCCAGCGATTTCGTCACGCACTACGCGGATGTCTGCCTCAGCTCGTCGAACGCCGATCTGCTTAACGACGTGCCCTTCGTCCCCTTGGCCTGGTTCCGGAACTGGGACGATGAGCCGGCCGGCTATCGTCAATACTGGCGGCGCTACATGAACGGCAGTGGCGTGGTCGCCCGCGAGGCACTGGAAATGACAGGTGTCTGGCAGATCGAGGCCGATGACGAGACCGCGCCGACGGTCGAGGTCTATCTGGAAGCGGCCGAGGCGTACGTCCTCGACGAGTCCGGTGTGGACGACGGCCACTGGCTCAAGCGTCTGGTCGAGGTCGTCAGCCCCGAGCAGGTCCGCGTCAGAACTGGCACCACCCTGCATCGGGACACCGATCCGGGGCTTGCCGACTACGCCGTCGCGCTGGAACTGGTCGATGCCCTGCATGTCGGGCTGGATGGTCACCCCGGCGCCAGGGAGTACGCCGTGGACGCCGTGCGCATGGAGGACACGCTCTACCTGACCCCCTCGGCAGGAGGCAGAACGGCGCTGGTCTGCGACTACGTGTTCGACGATCGCTACGACGAGAATCGCGAAGACGAAGACGCACGACAGATCGAGACCTTCATCGCCGTGGGCTGCTCGTCCTCGGCCGATCGCGTGGTCGAGGCGCTGCTGCCGTATGCCCTGCGCCATGGTGCGCAACCCAAGCTGGCCGGCGCCACCGTGCGCCTGGTCTTCGACGACACCGGCAAGTTGCAGGCGGTCACCGCCTGAGACCAGTGCCGTTGTCACCCACACGCCCCCGATTTCGGGGGCGTTTTTCTTCCTGCGAACCGGCGCAAGACCTGTTTGCGCTACCGGGTGCGGACGAATCCGGCTGTGCTGATTTCCCGTTTCCGGATGACGCCGGAAGCGTCGAAGTTGATGCTGGCTGCGCTGTTGCCGACGTTGTCGGCGATTCGCCAGCAGCCAGGGTGTCAAGGCTGCCGTGGAGCCCGCTCCATGCCACCCGCCAGTTCGCCATCGCATCGCTCGGGCGAACGCTGCCCATGCGGGCATCGATGCCTCTTTCTCCAACCCACGGGATGAGCGCTTCGTCCCGCCGGGGCGTGGCGTTCCCCGACTGATCCCAAGGAATGTCCATGGAAACCATCACTACCCAAGGCCGCGTCACCCTGAAACACCTCAAGGTCGCGGATTTCGCCAGCGAAGAGACGTTGTGCTTCAACGCCACCGTGCTGTTCGATGGCGTCGCCATCGCCGAGGCCCGCAACGACGGGCATGGCGGTTCCACCTTCATCCGGGCGCTCGACGGCCAGGCAGCGAAGCTGGCCGAGGCCGAAGCCTTTGCCAGCAGTCTGCCCCCCGATACGCTGGAGGGCGGCATCTCCGGCGAGGACGCCGATCCGCTGGTCATCGACATCACGCTCGACTACCTGGTCGATCATCTGGCCGAGGCACAGCATGCCGAGCGCAAGCTGCGCACCGCCTACGCCCGCGACATCGCCAACAAGGTGCTGTTCATCAAGAACGGGAAGCTCTTGTTCCTGAAGGGCATCAAACTCAAGGCCATCGCCGACCGCGCCGGGTACTTCGCGGCGCTGCGCGCACGGCAGGAAACACCCATCGTCATCCTGGCCGAACTGCCGCCGGACGAGGCTTTCGCCCTGTGGAAGCAGCACGTCCTGGGCGGCGAATCGTCCTGATCCTACGCCGCACCGGGCGGCCCCTGATCCAAGAGGAGAACCCCACATGCAGACCTTTCCTTACTTGAAAAAGTGTAAGGCTTGGCCTTACACTTCCATCATCATGATCCGCTCGTTCCGCCACAAGGGACTGCGGGCTTTGCACCAGCGTGGCGACCCGTCCGGCGTACGCGCCGATCACGTCGCCCGCCTGCGCCGCCTGCTGGCTTCCCTGGACGTGGCCCAGGCGCCGGGCGATCTGGATCGGCCAGGCAACCGGCTGCATCCCCTCAAGGGCAAGCTCGCCGGTTACTGGTCGGTCAGCGTGTCGGGCAACTGGCGCGTCATTTTCCGGTTCGACGGCTCCGACGTGGAGCTGGTCGATTACCTTGATTATCACTAGGAGGCCACCATGGCTATGCACAATCCTCCCCATCCGGGCGAAGCGTTGCGCGAGGACGTGCTGCCGGCGATCAACATGACGGTGTCGGGCTTGGCCCGACACATCGGTTATTCGCGAGGACAGCTCTCCACCGTGCTGAACGGCCGCGCGGCGATCAGCGCCGACCTGGCCCACCGTCTCGAACTGGCCGGCCTCGGCAGCGCAAGGCAGTATCTGGCCGAACAGGCGGCCTACGACCTGTGGCAGGCGGAACACCGCGAACATCCCCCAATCGCGCGCCTGCAGTTCGCCTGACCCAAGCTCTCCCAGCCCCGACAGCCCCGCAGCCAGCACTGCGGGGCTTTTTTTCGCCCATCAATCGGGGCGCTGCGGATTCCCATTTGCGCATGACGCCGGCCCAGTGCTGACCGAATCTGCCCGCATGTGTCGCTGACCTCGTCAGCACCATGCCAGCAGCCAGGGTCTTCAGGCTGCCGCGGGATTTCCCTTCCGTGCGACCCGCACCAGTCCGCATCGCATCGAGTCTGCGGACGCGCGCCACCAGGCGCCGATGCCGATTCATCCACCGCCAGCGGGAGCAGCCATCCCGTCAGGGACTGGGCCGCCTCGCTTCACAAAGGAGTCCGTCCATGTTCCAGCAAGCCTCGTTCGGCCAACTGGCCCTGATCTACGCAGGCAAACGCCTGCCCCTCGAAGTGCTGCACAGCGCCGCCGGCCACTACATCGGCACGCGCGACGCCGAAGGCCCCGTCTCCCGCGAGTCGGCCGAGTACTTCCGTAGTTCGGCGACAGCCCAGCGTGCCCTCGACAGAGGCGGCTGGACCCAGTTGCCCAATCCCTGATCCCACCTATGAGGAAACCGCCATGAATCAGCTTCTGCCGGCCGACGTCGTCGACCAGATCATGCGTGAAGAGCGCCACTTCGCACGTGCGCCCGATGCCTTCTTCCAAGCCTGGAAGCGTGGCGCCGAAATCGCCGGCCCGGAGTGGTTTGGCGATGGCACCCGTGAAGGCCTGCACCGCGCCACCAGCAAATGGGAATTGCGCCCGAACCTGCTGATGCTCAACGACGCCCTCGGTGTTCTGAGCGGCGGGCAACGCATGTTCTTGTCCGCGATGGTGAGCTTCTACAACGCCCGCGAGGGCGCCGCGATGCTCAAGCGCTGCGGCTTCGAGGGGCTTGCCGATCTCGGCGGCCTGGATCTGGAGCGCCGTCAGGTCATCGCCGACCTGGTACTCAACTACAGCGGCTGGTAGGTCAAAACGACTGATCACCGTCATTTTCTCAACCCCCAGCGAGGGACATCCGTCCCTTCGGGGCGGGTGTCCCTCCTTCATCTCACAGGAGCGACCCATGTCCCGAAATCCATCCTTTGCTGTCGTCCTCGAAGGCGGCCTGGTCCAGGCCATCGTCGTGCAGGACTGGCCCGATCATCTCCCGCTGCCGCCGTTCGCGGTGGTGGATTACGACACCGAGGGCGCGGCCGACGACGAAATCGTCCGCTTCGACATCGGCAATTCCGAAGCCGAAGCCCTGTGCCGTAGCGATACGCCCACCGTGTTCGAGTCCCTGCCCGACGCGCTGTCGCCGCGGGCTGTGCTGGCCGCACTGGACGAGCCTGTCCGGGACGACCTGCCCGAACCACTGGCGATCGCCCGCCAGGTGCGCCAGAGCGTCCTCGATCTGGATGCCCGGATCAACGCCGGCGAGCTGGCGCCGACGGGCGACGACTACAACGCGCTCTACCTGCTGGCCAACTGCGGCCTGATCGAACTGCTGAAGTCCCTGGGCGACCCCACCGACTTCGGCGAGTAACGCCTTCCCACCCATTGCCCGAGGCCACGGCTTCGGGTTCATCCCCGCGGATGCCATGTCCGCAGGGGCTGGCTCCGCCTTACCAACCAGGAGCCACCCCATGGCAAACAACTACTACGACGCCACCGGCGTCCTCGTCCTAGACAAAGTCACCCCGGTGATTACCGCGCTGTTCGGCGGCATGAAGCTGGATACCTCCTACCCCGGCGATGGCCAGGTCTATGTCGCCCAGATCGCCGAAGACAGTGGCGCACATTGGGACGATGTACGCGAGGACCTTGTTTCGTTGGCCCAATCGCTGGGGCTGTCCGTGCCTGGCGTGGATGTTCCCACGATGGACGACGTTCTGACCGTGCTTTCCGGACATTTCGGCACCGACCAGGACGAAGACCTGCAGTACCTGATCGAACACCATCGCTTCGAGGACGACGCGGATCTCAACGCGCAGTTCCTGATCGCCACACGATTCGACGACGGTCACGGCCTCAAGGAGATTCGTTTCGAGGGCTGCTGGTATTGCAGCAAGCCGCGCCTCTTCAATTTCGGCGGTGACAGTTCTTTCATCAGCCGAGAGTTCACGATCTTCGGTGACTCCGGCCAAGTACTCGATGTCGGCAACCGTATCCGGCAAGCCCTGCTGATCCAGGATCTGGAAACGGCAGCCAATGAGTTCTTCAGAGAAGCGCGCCGAATGCTCGACGGCATCGGCGACGAAACGCAGCGCCGGCACTTGCAGCACCGCTTGTCCGAGCTGTTGCGCTGACAGATCGCGACACGACGTTTGATCCATTCCGGTGCCGCCTGCCGGCACCACTTCCTTTCCCACTGGGGTCGATCCCCGGTGGGGGTTGGCCCTGCGCCATCCTCACCGGAGAATCTAACCATGGAATATCCAAGCAACCCGTTTGCCCGCGGCTATTACAGTTTCGAGATTCGGCGCGTTGCTGTCATCAGCTACGATGATCGCCACCCGCAAACCTTTCTGCCGCTGGTGTCATCGCAGGCCCATCTGCCCGACGAAAAGGTCGCCTACCGCGCGTGCATCTTCAACGATGATTTCGCGGTGATTATCGACGATCAGGCAGTGCCACCCGAAATCGATGCGCTCTGCTTCGGCAGCGGTACCGTCCAGGCCGTGTTTCACGGCATATGGGGTCAAACCGTCCAGGGCTCATTCGTCCATGTCGCCGACTGTGCCACGCTGGAGTCGGCCCAGGATGTGATCCGCAATCTGCAGTTCACCACGGGCTTCTACAGCCGCGCCTGGGAGATCAGCACGGCCCACATCACCGAAGCATCGGGCCGTTACCTGTGCGAGCTGGCGGACATTGCCACCCCGAGCGGGTTTCTGTTCGTGGCCTTTCGCATCCCGTACAGCCCGGCAGTCGGTCTCAAGCTGATTGCCACACCCTGGACGGATGAGAACCTGATGCACGTCGAAGGCATCACCGCCGAGCAACTGCGCCGGGAACACCTGTCCAAGGGCATGCCCGAGGATCTGGCCGACGTACTGGCACTTGCCGGCCAGGCTGACGTCAGGATGCTGGTGTTCGACGCCGATGCGCCCGAACTGGAAGGTCTGACCGTTTTCGAGGAGGACGACGACACGCCCTCCGAAAACACCTGACCGGGCGATTCCCGTCCCTCCAAGCCCCTCCGATTGAGGAGCTGCAGATCGTTGACGGACCTCATCCAAAAGAGCCAGCGCTTTGTCAGCAGTCTAAGGGGGGGGTAAAGCCCCCCCGCTCATGTCAGATAGCATTCGGTGAAGGACACAACGCTACATGCGTGGCCAACCTTGATGGAGGTCGTCCACGATCAGAGGATGGTGGTGTCTGCCCTGGCCTGAATGTTCGCGCATATGCGGATGATCCGGCGGTAGATCCGGGTGGTCGTGGGCGATATCAGATGGATCGCCGGAAGGCCAAAGCATTAGCGCAAGCACTACACCTGCGAGGCCAATCAACGACATAACGATGAAGGTTGCTTGCAGCCCGAAAGTAGCCCCGAAGCGTCCAGCCAGCGGATAGCAGATCAGCCAGCAGGCATGTGACAGCGCAAACTGTGCAGCGAACAGCGCGGGCCGATCCTCGGCATGGGCAGAGCGGCGCAGCAGCCGACCGGAAGGCGTTTGTGCCACGCTGTAGCCGAAACCGATCACCAGCCAAAGTGGCAGCAACAGTACATAGGACGGAATCAGCGCCCCGATGGCCGTACCGATAACCAGCACCGCCGCTCCCGTGACCATGACAGGCCGATCCGCTAGTTTGTGGAGCAGACCAGGCAGTGCAAATGCAGCGATCATCGAGCCGCCTCCGAACGCTGCCAATGCCCAAGCCACTTCCGCTTCGCCCAGGTCGAAGCGCGCCTTCACAATGACCACCGTATTCACGATCACCATAGCCCCAGCCGCTGACACAGCAAGGCTGATTGCCAGTAATCCCCGCAGCCGCGGCGTTGCAAGGTAGAGCCGAATGCCCCGCGTGGTGCGCTCCCAGATGCCACGACGCGGGCCAGGCGTGGAAGCCGGCAACACCACGCTGACTACCAGTGCGGCCGAAACAAGAAAGCCAAGCACCGTCCCGGCAAACAGGTTGTGGAAACTGATGATGGTCAGCAAAGCAGCCGCCAGCATCGGAGAAACCAGGCTTTCAAGGTCGTATGCCAACCGCGATAATGACAGCGCCTTCGTGTACTCATCCTCGTCAGGCAGGATGTCCGGGATGGCCGCCTGGAAGGTCGGCGTGAATCCGGCAGAAGCTGCCTGCAACACGAAGATCAGGAGATAAATTTGCCAGATCTCAGTGACGAAGGGCAGACAGAGAGCAACGGCTGCCCGAACCAGGTCTAAGGCGATCAGCAGCGATCTACGCGGCAGGCGATCAGCGAAAGCCTGAGCGATCGGGGCGATGCCGACATAAGCAAGCATCTTGATAGCCAGCGCCGTACCGAGCACCGCTCCAGCGTCCGCACCCGCCAATTCGTATGCAAGCAGGCCCAGCGCCACCGTCATCAGGCCGGTGCCGACTAGCGCAATCACCTGTGCGGCGAATAGGTGGCGATAGGTGCGGTTTTTAAGGACAGCGAGCACCGGATGGCCTTAAAGAAGTTTGGCGAGTGCCTTCATTTCACTCATGACGGAAGCGGCATCATGGTCAAGGCAATGGTCGATGTGGTCATGGATCAGGGCACGCTTTGCCGCCGTTACTGCGCTTTCAACGGCTGAAAGCTGGCGGGCAATATCGAGGCAAGCATCCTCTTTCTCGATCATGCCGATGACGTGCCGAAGGTGACCCTCGGCACGCTTGAGCCGTTTCACAAGGTCGGGATGGCTGGCGTGTTTTTGTGGCTCTGTCATGTGAAAATTTTATCCCCCTGGGGGGGATATGTCCAATGACCGCAATTCTCTGCCATCGACGGAGCGATGTGCCGACGCAGCAGAAAAAAGTGTGCTGGCCTAGATCGGACTAAGCACCGAAGGCAGAGCGGCGCGATCAGCACGCCATCGTGGCCGGCATGGGTGGCGATGACGAAATGGTTCGCCTCCGCCAGATCAGCAATCTGAAGCTCCTCATTTGGTGGGCTTTTTCTGTGTAGAAAATGCGGTGTGGGCTGATTCGCTTTATCGCGGGCCGGGCCGGATGGACTTTGCCATCCTGCCGGCATGTTCGCTGGCGTTGCCGGCAACATCCCAGGCGGTCGAGGCCATCGAGACCGCGGCATGCCGATAGCGTGCTGGCTTTCCTCCATCTCCGGACGCACGGCGTCCATTCATTCCACCCACTTGGGACAACCCGTCCCTGGTGGCCGGGAAGTCCCGTTTTTCTGGAGATTTCCCCATGGATCATCAACTCATTCGCCAGCAACTCCCGAAGCTGGTTGCCGGCCACGTGCCGTCCAATGCCCGTAACTTCAAGTTTGTCATTTTCGACGGCGAGCCCAAGGTATCGACCCTGGGCTTCCACATCGATCCCAAGCCGTTCGAGGGCAAAGTCGTTGCCAGGACGGACGAGGCCATTGTCGTCAAGGCCGGGCGCACCCAGTTCATGGTGCTCGACCGGGCGCTCGTGAGCGAGGAGCCCGATGAGGGTGCCAAGGTGCAGGTCGCGCCTTATGCCAGACGCCGCTTCGACGGGCTGCGGGCGGATACACCCGAGGAACGTACCGAGTACACCTCCGACGGTCGGCCCTACAAGATACAGTCGCTGGTACTCGGCTCAGCCCCGGCGAAACTGCCGATCCCCGAGCCGCGCTGCCTGGAACTGCAGCAGCTCATCGAGCAACTGGAGACGCTGCCTGCTCCCGACGGCTACCGCCGCATCACCCACATGCTGGTCGATGCCGGTGCGAGCGACTTCACCTGGGTCGATCCGCTGCCCAAGGACATCATCGCCAAGCCGCCGGCCATCCGCTTCAACGTGGCCACGGCGAAGTTCCAGGGGCGTGTCACCGTGCTGTACGAACGGGGCGACGATCTCTACGCGGTGGAACTGCACCGCGATGGCGATCTGGTCGAGCGCGTGAACGAGGTGTTCTTCGACGACCTCGGCAACACGCTGGAACGCCTGATCGACGACGGCAGTTGGCGTCAGATCCGCGTCAGCACCGTGCAGAAACCGGCACGGCGCGCGCCGCGATCGGTGGCCGCATGAACTCGCCGGAGACGGCCGGCCGTTGGGTGATCTATTCGCCCAACGAGTCGGCTCTCCACGATGGAGCAGGCTACTGGAGCAACTCGCTGGGCTGGGTTGAACTCGACCTGGCCACGCATTTCAGTACCGAGCTGGCATGTTCAATGCCTTTGCCACAGGCGACCGGCCATGACGCCCGTTTTGTCACCTTGCGCGAGGCGGACCGCCACCACGGCTGATCCCATCGATGGCATCCCATCCTTTCCGCACCGCCTCGCCGGTGCATTCATCCACCACGGCACTCACCCCGGAAACTGGCCTAGCGCCAGCTTCCGGGGCTGTGCCAATCCCTTGGGAGACTTCTCATGACCGTACGTTTCAAGGGCACGGAGCTGCGCCCCGTTCTGGCCGAGGCCGTCGCCAACTGGTGCCGGATCATCCTGGTCAAGGATCAGGGCGTCTACTTCCTCGCCGAGCATGGCGAACGCCGGCCCGATGGGCGCCAGAAGCTGATCGCGTATGCGGTCGGCTGCAACCCGGACGTCGATCCGTTCGATACCTGGTGGGACCGGGCGCGCATCGAGTTTGGCGGCGACGATTTCGGCGAATTTCTGGATATCGGGGACAGCGTGTTCATGCGCATACTCAACAGCCAGGACGACCTGGAAGTATCCGCCACGGCGACGCACTTGTCCTTTCAGGTCGTACCCGCCACACCAGCGGGACACTGAACCCTCCACAGCCCCCACACCGGGGGCTTTCTTGTCTTTGCACTCCGGCCATCACGGTGGGTGCGCGTTCGTCTCCGGCCACCAAGACCTGCCTCGCCGGCTCACCGACCGGCATGCCACCGGAGACGACCGCATGTACGACCCGTTCAAGATCACCCAACCCACCTGCATCAGTTTCAGCGGTGGACGCACCAGCGCGTACATGCTCTGGCGCATCCTGCAGGCCAACGGCGGCCTGCCTGCCGATACCTTGGTCTGCTTCGCCAACACCGGCAAGGAAGTGGAAGCGACCCTGCGCTTCGTGCGCGACTGCGCCGAGCTCTGGCAGGTGCCAATCCACTGGCTCGAATACCTGTCCGCTGAGCCGGGCTTTGCGCTGGTCGACTTCGATCGGGCCAGCCGGCAGGGGGAGCCATTCGAGGCGCTGATCCGCAAGCGCCAGTACCTGCCCAACCCCGTCGCGCGTGGCTGCACCGCCAGCTTGAAGATTCGGCCGATGCACCGCCTCGTGCGCACTCTCGGCTGGAGGGAATGGGATCAGATGATCGGCATCCGCGCCGACGAGCAGCGGCGTGTCGCCAAGATCCGCGCGCGCGGCCATTCCACGGAATCGTCCCACGAGACCATGCGCATGCCGCTAGCCGAGACCGGCGTGACCGTGCGCGACGTGGGCGCTTTCTGGCAGGCCCAGCCGTTCGACCTGGAGCTGCTGACCGTCAATGGCCGCACTCTGGAAGGCAACTGCGACCTGTGTTTCCTGAAACCGCGGGGCCAGCGCCTGGCGCTCATCAAGGCCCGGCCCGAGGCTGCCGAGTGGTGGATTCGGATGGAGTCGTTGAATCTGGCCAGCAAGCCCAGCGGCGCGCGCTTCCGCGCCGATGGCCCGAGCTATGCCGAGCTCGCCCGGTTCGCCGAACGCCAGGGCGACCTGTTCGATCCCGTCGAAGAAACCATCGGCTGCTACTGCGGCGATTGAATGCGGTCAGGCGACAGTACCCATTCCCGGTGGTGCCCGACACCGCGTGGTGCGAGGCTTCCCCCATGCTTGCTGACGTTGTCAGCGCATGCCAGGCAACCATCGGTCTTCGAGGTTGCGGCGCGGCACCCGCCGCGTGACCGAGCCAGTTCGCATCGCATCCCTTCGTGCGAACGACCACCGGCCTGCCAGTGGTGGATGCACCTTGCTAGTCCATTCGCCTTATCAACCCACCGCGGGGTTACGCACCCCCCCCCCCGCGCAGTCGGGTCAGGTGTGTCTCCGCTCCATTTTCATTGGAGATTCACCATGACCAATACGACTTCCAACGCCAAGAGCTATTTCGATCTTCACACCGAGGGCTACGGCCGCCTGCAACGTGTCCGGGAAGTTCCCGTCCGTGGCGGTCGCCGTGCGCAGCCCTTCCTGGCTTGCACCGTGGCAGCATTCGTCGGGTCCACCAAAGACCCCGTCACCCGCTATTTCGACGTCAAGGTCTCGGGTGCCGAGGCCAAGAAACTGGTCGAGCGCTACATCGGAGTCGATGACCCGAAGCAGCGCCCGCTGGTCAAGTTCCGGCTCGGCGACCTGTGGGCCGATCCCTTCATCCGCACCAGTGGCGATCACAAGGGCGATCCAGCGGCCAGCCTCAAGGGCCGGCTGCTGAAGGCCGAACTGATCGATCGTGCCGAACTGGCGCAGCTCGAGCAGTACGAGCTGATCACCCGCGGCATCGGTTATCTCAACCGTCCGCGCGAGGTCACGCCGAAAGATGGCGATCCGTTCCTGTCGTGCTCCATCGGGGCACTGGCCGGCCCGGTCGATGAGCCGGATTACCGGTACATCAACACCATCGTCACCACGGAGAACGCCCAGCATCTGGTGCGCCGCTGCGTGCAGGCCATCGAGGCCGAACGCAAGGTGCTGATCGCCTTCCGGCTCAACGACATGAAGGTCGATGCGTACCTGCGCACCAAGGACGAGCATGCCGGCGAGCCGGCGGCGAGTCTGGAGTCCAAGCTGATCCACATTGGCCTGATCAAGATCGATGGCCAGCAGGTCTTTCCGACCGCCGCACCGGCACCCGTCACCGAGGACGCTTCCGCGACCGAGGATGCTGACACCGCCGAAGGCACCGTCGAGGCGCCGACCGCCGAGCCCGTCCAGGACGAGCCGGTGGCGACCCCCGAGGCTGAAGAAACCGCACTCGCGGCTTCCTTCTGATCCGTCCCGCAAGGCCCCGCTTCGGGGCCTTGTTCCTTCATCCCCGCAGTTCGTCTCACGTATGGGCCGGCGGCTGCATGACTGATCACAGGAGATTCGCCATGGCTACTGAAGCCGTTCATTCAGATCCACCCGTCGTCGTCCGCGGGCAACTCGCCATCCGCACCATCTCGGGCCGCAACGGACGGTTCACGGTTGGTCGTCTCACGACCCGCCTGGGACTGTTCCATGTCAAAGACCCGGAGCTGGAGCAGTATCCCGAAGGGAAATACGAGGGCGAGTTTGTCCTTCGCTACATCTATCCGAAGTCCTATCCGGTCGGCGATGGCATGCGTTTCGAGATCCGCGCCAACCTGGATGGCATGACCCTGTCGGGCATCGACAAGCTGAGCAAGGCCGAGGCTCGCGCCTTCGCCACACAGGATGTCGATCCGCTCGATGAAGAGATGGGTACGCCGGCAGCGGCAACGCCGGCAGCACCCGAGAAGTCCAAGAAGCCCAAGCCGGCGTCCGCGCCCGTGCAGGCATCGAAAGACCCGCTGGTCGACACCACGCCATTCGGCGTCGATACGCCGTCCGCTACCGCAGCCGCCTCTGGTGGTCCGGAGAGCGACGACGCGGCGCTGTTCGGCATCCTCTGGCCGTTGGAAGAGTCGGTGAAACTCGACTCGACCATCGATCGGCGCACGCTGCGTCTGCAGATCGCGCGGCTCAACCAGTTGGGCTATGCCTTCGACGCTGCGGCCCAGCAGTGGAACCTGCAGCTCGAACCACAGGCTGCCTGATCGTCCCGCCGCATCCGCGGCGTTCTTCACTACCCGCCGGGGTTCCTTCCCCGTCCGGGGGAGGACTCCGGCTTCATTCTGGAGGTCTCCATCATGTCCACTATCGCTTGCGATGCACCTCATTCCACGCTGGACGAACCCGCGTGGCGCGCTGTCTGCAAGACGGCCGCCGAGCACGCCCAGCGTGGTTGCGGCCTGTCCTGGGATCACTGGGTCACGCTCTTCAGTTCGGAGGTCGACGCGCAAGTCAGTCGATTGCCGCAGGACCAGCGCACTCAGGCGTTGGAGATCGCAGCCCGGGAATGGGACTACGCAACGCCTGCCGAACGGCAGGAAACCCAGGACTGGAATGCGGAGCATGGCTATTGCTCGCACGGAATCGAGTTCGGCTACTGCCCGGCCGGTTGTGATCGCGACGATGACGACTGGGACTGAGGGCAAAGCATAGGTTCCTTCGCCGCACTTGCGGCTTTTCATCACCCGCTGGGGGTTGCTCCCCGTGGGGAGGCCTCCGGCTCTATTTTTCAGGAGGCCTCTCATGGGCTGGTACTTCTCTCCCCAATCGCGGTCTGAACTGATCGCGGAACTGATCGCACCGCAAGAGACCGAGCGCGCCAGCGTGAAAGTCATCGCCCACGCGCTGCGCGGCAACGTCCTCTGGACCGTCGCGGAAGTGACGGCCAAGGTCGAAGGCGTGCATCGTCATCTGGCGCCAGGCCAATCCCTGCGCTACATCCGCTGCGATCTGCTCGAACGCAGCGGCAACCAGTGGGGCTACAAGCCACTGGACGAGTCCATGCACCCGTACTACTACTCGTGCCCGCTGTCCTATCTGGACCTCGCACCAGAGCAGTCCGCCGACTGGCGCGCAGGCGTTCGCGCCTACCACGTACGACGGCGCACACCCACTGCCAACGCAGCCTTCATCGCGACGCTGACGGCCTGAGCCTATTCCTTCCACTGCTGGGGCAGAACTTGCCCACGCGGGCGGTGCTGTTCCAGCTCATCCAAGGAGATCACCATGAGCCAGCACTACTTCGAGACCCATCACAAGGGATTTCCCATCACCATCATGCTCGGCTGGGATCGGCCGATGCAGCATTTTTTTCTGGTTATCAAGAAACCGACCGAGCTGATTGGTGACCCCAATTATGTTTACGACGACGAGGTCTTGTACAGCAACCTGTACGACACCAATGCTTTCGGTCATGACCTGGAGTACTTCGGTGAAGTGCTTCGCCATTTTCAGATCGTCGTACCGGCGAGCATGTTCGTTCAAGTTCTACGCGATTCGTTGAGGAATATCGGCAATCGCGTCGTCAAGCATGAGGCCGATGGTTCGTTCGCCGAACTGGGAGCCTGACGTCACCAGCGGCGCAGCCGGGGGATGCTCCCTGGGCACTGCGCGTTTTTCATCCCTAACGGGGCATTCACTGCCCCTGCGGGCGGTGCGCCTCTCACATCGAGGAAACCACCATGCCTGCTATTTCATCCGACCAGCCCCTGTACCGCATTGACGAATGCAGTGACCTCATGGCCGATGCCTGCGTCTGCGGCGATCAGGGCGACTTGATCTTTCTGTCCGTCTGGGCGCGGGACACCGCGATCCAGCAGTTCCTGGCCCGGCTCACGCTGGGCCGCGACGAGGACGGACTGGATCAGTTCCACCTCATCACCGATCAGGGCGGTTCCGTGCCCGTGTTCGTTCCCTCGGTCGAGCGCCTGGAAAAGCGCCTGACCCGCAGCTATCGCCGCACCCTGTTCGGGTCGCTGGTGAATCTCTGGCTGTTCGACCGGCGCTGCGTCCGGCCGGACAAGTCCACCACCAGCGCGCTGGCCCTGCTGCCACGCGCGGCGGCTGATCCCACTTCGCGCCTCTGGCTGCTCGTCAAGGAGACGTGCCCGCTGCCTCTGCTGGATCACTGGCAGGAAGCGGTGATGGCACTGCTGCGAGACCGCGACATGCTCCACGACCTGCCGGTGGCCCTCGGGCCGCTGCAGGGATTCCGTCTGGGGCTGGACGTGCCGGCGCTCACCGAAGCGCTGGGCGGCCTGATCCGCCAGGGCGTACTCACCGCCCATCCGGCTGCACAACCGGCGACCGCACAGCGGGAGCTGGAAGCGGTGGCCTGACCCACGGCGGGTGCGTGCAACCAGCACGTATCCGCTTTCTTTCATCCCCGCTACAGGAGACTTCCCATGGCTCTGATGTTCCCGAGACTGGCCCGCAATTTCGTGAAGGCCGGCTATTTTCCAACCGACGAACCCACGCTCGAAAGAGCGCTCAGCGCACTGGCGCCCGGCGACGGGCCGATGTGCATTCTCGATCCTTGCGCAGGCGAAGGCGTCGCCATCGCGGAGGCCGCGCACGCCCTCGGGCGTGATGAGGTCACCGCCTATGCGGTGGAGTTCGACCAGGAACGCGCCAACCATGCGCGTCTGCTCGCCGATCACTGCATCCAGGGCGACCTGATGGACACCGTGATCGCACGCCAGAGCTTCGGCTTGCTGTGGCTCAACCCGCCCTACGGGGATCTGTCCAAGGATGCGAACGGCAACATCGGCTACGACGGCAAAGGCCGCGCGCGGCTGGAAAAGCTGTTCTACCAGAGGACGCTGCAATTGCTGCAGTACGACGGCATCCTGGTGTTCATCGTCCCGAGCTACACGCTCGATCAGGAACTGGTCGGCTGGCTCACACGGCACTTTGCCGACCTGCGCATCTACCGAGCGGTGGACACGCAGTTCAAGCAGGTCGTCGTGTTCGGTCGCCGGGTCCGCCAGCGCGAGCTGGCGGGCGATGAGGTCAAGAATGTCCGCGCCCGCCTGTTGCAGATCGGGCAAGGCGATCTGGAAGCGGAGGAACTGCCACCCGCGTGGCCGTCGCTTCCGTATGTGGTCCCCGCCGCCCAGCGCGAGCCGGAGCATTTCTACCGTCTGAGCATGGAGCCGGCGCAGTTCGCCGACGAAGTGCAACGCCTGCATGGCCTATGGCCGTCGTTCGAGACCCATCTCGGCGGCGCCCAACAGTCCTTGCGCCGTCCGGCGCGTGCTCTGTCGCAATGGCACCTGGCCTTGGCCCTCGCGGCCGGGGCAATCACCGGTGTCGTGCAGTCGAAGAACGGCCGCACCCTGGCCGTGAAAGGCGACACCTACAAGCAGAAGGTGACGACAACCGAGTATCGCGAGCGCGATGACGGTTCGATCGCGGAGACGCGCATCCTTACCGACAAGTTCGTCCCCGTGATCCGTGCCTGGGACTTGTCCCCGGACTCGGCCACGCTCGGCCGGATTCTCACCATCCACTGATCCAGCCGAACGCCAGTTCGTTTCATCCACCCACCGGGGTCATGTCGCCCCGATGGGGGTGCCATGGCCCCTTTGTTCATCGAAGGAGCCATCACCATGGCAGCAATCATGTCCATCAGCGCGGCCTCCAATCTGCGCTTCTCACCCGGCGCGACGGTCATGACCATCGGCGTCGCCAGCCTGGTCGAACAGGGACGACTCAACCCGAGTCCGTACCTGTGCCGTCACCTCAGCGCCGATTGGGGCGATATCGACGAAGACGCGCGGCGTCAGAACGACGTCGCGTTGAAGTCGGGCGAGGCCCGGCTGTTTTCCTCCTACCAGATCGCACCCGATCTGAAGCTCTGGATCATCACTGAGTGGGATCGCAGCGTCACCACGCTGCTGTTGCCCAGCGAGTACTGATCCATCCCAGGGCGGCTGTACGCCGTCCTTCCACCTTCAACCCCCAGGGGCATGTCATCGCCCTTGGGGGCGGTGCGTGCCCCATTTTTCTATGGAGCATCACCATGCACACGCAAACCCTCGAAGCGGCTCCTGCCGCACAAGACCCGTCCATCATGGGCGATCTGCTCGACCCTGCGGATACCGAGCTGTCGTTCAGCCTGCAGGATTTCGTCACGGAGTTCGGCGATGAATTGCTGGACTCACTGAACCGGGCCAACCCGCCAGTCTACAGCGGGGTGCCCCGCGCCAACCGTCAGGTCATCCTCGCCAGCCTCAAGCGGCAGTTGTTTCCGGCCCAGGCCGAGGTCGTCCATGCGGCCGCCGAGCTGCTCGTCAATCAGGGCGAGCGCGCGGCGATCGTGAACGGCGAAATGGGCACGGGCAAGACCACCGTCGGCATCGCGCTGGCGGCGGTGCTCAATGCGGAAGGCTATCGCCGCACCCTGGTCCTCAGCCCGCCCCATCTGGTCTACAAATGGCGCAGGGAGATTCTCGAGACCGTCGCAGGCGCGCGCGTTTGGGTGCTCAACGGCCCGGACACGCTGCTCAAGTTGATCAAGCTGCGCGAGCGGCTGAACGTGCCAGCCGATGGACAGGAGTTCTTCATCATCGGCAGGGTTCGGATGCGGATGGGCTTCCATTGGAGGCCGGCTTTCACCCGCAAACGCACCCGTCACGGCATGGTCGGCACCTGCCCGCACTGCGGGACGGTGGTCACCGATCTCGACGGCGAGCCGGTCAATCCTCTGGAGCTGGAGGCGGAAGAAAGCCGCCGCAAGTGCAACGTCTGCGACGGCGCACTCTGGACGCTGGTTCGCCCGCGAACCCTGTCCGGCAGCGATCAGTCCTCGGCAGTGCTGCGTGCGCTGAAGCGAATCCCGACCATCGGCGAGGCCACGGCCAACAAGCTGATGAAGACCTTCGGCGATTCGTTCCTGGCGTCGATGCTCGGCGACAACCTGCACAACTTCATCAACCTGATGGACGCCAACGGCGAGTTGGTGTTTTCCGACCGGCAGGCCCTGCGCATGGAACGCGCCATGTCTTCGATGGAGTTCGGCTTCGGAGAAGGCGGTTATCAACCCTCGGAATATGTGAAGCGGTATTTGCCGCAGAGCGCGTTCGACCTGCTCATTGCCGATGAAGCCCACGAATACAAAACGGGCGGATCGGCACAGGGTCAGGCGATGGGGGTCATCGCATCCCAGGTCCGCAAGACCTTGCTGCTGACCGGCACCCTCATGGGCGGATACGCCGATGACCTCTTTCATCTGCTGTTCCGGGCCTTGCCCGGGAAGATGATCGAAGACGGTTACCGTCCGAGTGCCAGCGGCAGCATGAATGCCGCAGCGATGGCGTTCATGAGGGACCACGGTGTCCTGCGGGATATCTACTCCGAGAGCGACGGGCCGGCCCACAAGACCGCCAAAGGCTCGAAGATCACCGTCAGAACGGTCAAAGCCCCAGGGTTCGGGCCGAAAGGCGTTCTCAGATGCGTGCTGCCATACACCATCTTCCTCAAGCTCAAGGACATCGGTGGCGTTCTGCCACCGTACGACGAAGAGTTCAGGGAGGTGGCGATGGATGCCGAGCAGGCCGAGACCTATCGCAACCTGGCCGCCAACCTGACGGCAGCGCTCAAGGAGGCCCTGCGCAAGCGGGATACCACCTTGCTGGGTGTGGTGCTCAACGTGCTGCTGGCGTGGAGCGACTGCTGCTTCCGAGCGGAAACCGTGCGTCATCCGCGCACGCGCGAGATGCTGGCTTTCACACCGGCTCAGTTCAACGAGCTGGCGCTGATGCCCAAGGAGCGCGAACTGATCGACATCTGCCGCGAGGAAAAGGCAGCGGGTCGCAAGACCCTGGTTTATTCGGTCTACACCGGCACGCGGGACACCACGAGCCGGTTGAAGATGCTGCTGGAGCAGGAAGGCTTCAAAGTGGCGGTATTGCGCGCGAGCGTCGATGCCAGCCGCCGAGAGGACTGGATTGCCGAGCAGTTGGACCGTGGGATCGATGTCCTGATCACCAATCCGGAGCTCGTCAAGACCGGGCTGGATCTGCTCGAATTCCCCACGATTGTGTTCATGCAATCGGGGTGGAACATCTACACGCTGCAACAGGCCGCGCGCCGGTCATGGCGTATCGGCCAGAAGCTGGCGGTGAAGGTGATCTACCTGGGGTATGCGGCCACGTCGCAGATGACGTGTCTTGCCCTGATGGCGAAGAAGATCCTCGTCTCGCAGAGCACATCTGGCGATGTACCGGAGTCCGGGCTCGACGTGCTCAATCAGGATGGTGACTCGATCGAGGTCGCCTTGGCCCGGCAGCTTGTCGCGGCTTGATGTTCCTCCCCATGCCGGCGTCCTTCGGGGCGCCGGCTTTTTTTTCTTCAAAACGGGGCAAACCATGATGCGCATTGTTTGCTGATCGGAATGCTGCCCACGGCGAAGGTATCGGCTCATCGCTACCGGGAACCGAACCATGCCAGCAACCCAGTTTCTACGGCGCCTGGCCGGCAGCAGCCTGCTGATCGCCGCCATGTTGAGCGGCGGCTGCGCCACCACCGCCGTGCCGTACGCCGACCCTCCTGTCGAGGAGGTCGAAGCCGCGCCCCAGCCACCCGAACTGATTCCGGTGGTGCGCTACGGTCGCTACACGCTGGTCGAGCTTGCCCCAACCGCGGCCCAGCGCGACCTGCTGTTGCAGGTCATCGACGTGGCGATACCGGCGGATGCGCGGGCCACGGTAGGCGATGGCCTGCGCCACGCGCTGCGGCGCAGCGGCTACCAGCTGTGCGAGAACGCCCATGCGGTGATCGAGCTGTATTCGCTGCCGCTGCCGGCGGCGCACCTGCATCTGGGACCGATGACGCTGCGCGATGCGCTGCTCACGCTCGCCGGGACAGCCTGGGACGTCCAGGTCGATGACCGGTCGCGCCAGGTCTGCTTCGTACCTGCCGGCAAGCCTTCCCCATATCCCGAAACCGACACGCCGGTGACCTCTCCGGTGCAGACCTTCCCCATCGCCGATGGAGGCCAGCCATGAACGCACTGGCTCCTGCGTCGCGTTCGCGCGCGGCCTTCGTGCTGTACCTGCTGCTGTGGGCCTGGATGGTGGCCTTGAGCGCATTGGTGCTGGTCAACTTCCGCGTCGCGGGTGATCTGGCCGGCCAGAACCAACTGGATTCGGCCGTGCGCCAGTTGCAGGTGCTCGAAGGTCGCATCGCCGAACTCGCCGACGACGTGCAGGCGCAGCAGGCCCGTCCCGAGGCGGCGAGCTCGGTAGCCTTGCAGGACGCCCGTCAGCGCCTCGAGGCCGAGATTGCCCGGCTCGAACAGTCGCTGACCGGTTTCGCCGCCGAGGCAGACCTGCTGGTGCTGCAGGCCGACATCGAGCAGCTCAAGGCGCAGCGCCAGGCTGCCGCGCGCACACCCGCAGCGCCTCGTCCCGCCAGGGCCACGGCGGCGGTTGCACCGGTCCCAGAGCCGTTTCCCTTTCGCGTGATCGGTGCGGAGCTGCGCGCCGGACAGCGCGCCGTCTCCGTCGCCCCCGCCGCCGAACCGCTCTCGGCCGAACAGATCCAGGTGCTGATGCCTGGCGACCGCGCCGGGCGCTGGCAGTTGCAGACCATCGACGGCAACACCGCCGTGTTCCAGGCCGGTGACCAGACGCGCCGGCTGGCGATTCCTTGAGTGGGAGGCGCCATGCAAGCTCGCACATTGCCCACGCTGTTCCTGCTGGCCGCGATGAACATGCCGGCCTTCGCCCAGCAGCCCGCCAGCCAAACCACATCCGCGCAGCCTTCCCGCATTACGCAGAGCCAGATCGACCAGGCGCACGATGAACGTCGGGCACGGGACTGGGGCTTGCGCGGCGAGGAATGGGGCCGCTACCGCGAGCTGATGGAAGGCCCGCTGGGCATTCATTCACCGAACCTTGATCCGCTCACCGCGCTCGGCATCGAAGCGCGCTCCGACGAGGAGCGCCGCCGCTATGCCGAGTTGCAGGTGCAGGTGGAGGCGCGCCGTGTGGAAAAGCTGCTGGCGTATCAGCGAGCTTACGACGACGCCTGGCAACGCCTGCACCCCGGCGCCCAGCGGGTGAATCTGCCCGACGCGCTGCCGGGGAGCGGCATGCTGACCGGGAGCGGCCGCACCGCCGTATTCGTCCGGGACGGCTGCGCGCCGTGTGCCCAGGTCGTGCAGCGCCTGCAAACGGCAGGCGCCGAGTTCGACTTGTATCTGGTGGGCAGCCGCCAAGACGACACCCGCATCCGGGCGTGGGCCAGGCAGGCGCAGATCGATCCGGCGCGCGTGCGCAGCGGTTCGATCACCCTCAACCACGACGGTGGCCGCTGGCTGGCGCTGGGTCTGTCCGGCGAGCTGCCTGCGGTGGTGCGTCAGGAGGATGGCCAATGGCGGCGCCAGCCCTGATGCCGAAGTGGCCGCGGCGCGTACTGCTGGCCGCCGTGCTGGCGACCGGGCCTGTCCAGGCCCAGGAGATTCCACCTCCGGCCTACCAGCTGGCGGCCCAGCGCGCCGATATTCCCTCGACCGTTCTGTACGCCGTGGCGTTGCAAGAGAGCGGCGTGCGCCGGGGCGAGCGCATCGTGCCGTGGCCGTGGTCGCTCAACGTCGCCGGCCAGTCACGCCGCTACGCCTCACGTTCCGAGGCGTGTGCGGGCGTGCGCCACGCTCTGCGCGAAGTGCCGCCCACGCGCATCGATGTGGGGCTCGGCCAGATCAACCTCGGCTACCACCCGCACCGCTATCGCCAGCCCTGCGATCTGCTCGATCCCTACGACAACCTGCGCATTGCCGCCGACATCCTCAAGGAGCAGCACACCCCCGGAGAGGACTGGCTACTCGCGATCGGGCGCTACCACCGGCCGGCCGGCGGCGCTCCCGCGGCGCGCTACCGGCGCAGCGTTTCCCAACACCTCCAGCGCGTGCTCGGCCCCCATCAGGCCACCGCACATGCACCCCGTCAGGAGAACAGCCGATGATTTCATCCATCCGGGCCGCGCACGGCCTTCTTGTCGTGATGCTCGCGACCGTTCCGATGGCCGCGGTGGGCACCACGCCACCCCTTATCGTGGTCGAGGATCGCGGCGGCGCCTCGGCGCTGCCGTACTACGAAGCGCTCGACCTTCAGCCACGCGCCGCGAACCAGCCGCTTCCTTCCATCGTCAGTCCCGAAGCGCCGAGCGCCGCCGTCGATGAGACGGCCATGCTGCCAGTGCGCAGCGCCAGGCTCACGCCGGGAACGGTTGCCCGCCGCGTCATCGAAGCGCCCGGATTGCAGCCGTTCTTCCTGGTCGGCGACGATGCCGCCTCCCACGCCTGGCTGCGCCAGAACGCCGACGCGCTACGCGAACGCAACGCCTGGGGACTGGTGGTCAATGTCGAGACCTCCCAGGCGCTGGCGCAACTGCGCGCGCTCGCGCCCGGCCTGAACCTGTCGCCGGTGTCCGCCGACGAACTGGCCGAGCGCCTGGGCCTGCGGCACTACCCGGTGCTGGTTACCGCCACCGGCATCGAGCAGTGACGCCATGGCGCAGACGCAGCCCGTCGAGGTTCTGCTGCGCCCAGCGGTGGAGCTATACACCGTGGCGATCTGCGCCGGCGCCGCGTTTCTGTGCCTGGTGGCCCCGTGGTCGCTCGCGCTGACGCCCGCCATGGGTATCGGCAGCGCGTTGGCGTTCATCGCCTATGGTGCGCTGCGCTGGCATGACGCGCAGGTGATCCTGCGCTACCGGCGCAACATTCGCAGACTGCCGCATTACGTCATGACGAGCCGGGACGTGCCGGTGAGCCAGCAGCGCCTGTTCGTCGGCAAGGGGTTCCGCTGGGAGCAGAAACACACCCACCGGCTCATGCAGACGTATCGGCCCGAATTTCGCAGCTACGTCGAACCGACTCCCGCCTACCAGTTGGCCCGGCATCTGGAGGCGCGCCTGGAGTTCGCGCCTTTCCCGCTGTCGCGGCTGCCCCGGCTGACGCGCTGGGATGTGCCATTCAATCCGGTCAGGCCCTTGCCGCCGGTCGGCGGCCTGCCACGCCTGCACGGGATCGAGCCGGACGAAGTCGACGTCGGCTTGCCGCTGGAGGAGCGCGTCGGCCATTCGCTGGTGCTGGGAACGACGCGCGTAGGCAAGACGCGGCTCGCCGAGCTGTTCATCACCCAGGACATTCGCCGCAAGAATGCCCAGGGCGAACATGAAGTCGTGATCGTGTTTGATCCCAAAGGTGACGCGGATCTTCTGAAACGCATGTTCGTCGAGGCCCAGCGTGCCGGCCGCGAGAACGAGTTCTATGTGTTTCACCTCGGGTGGCCCGAGATCAGCGCCCGCTATAACGCCGTGGGACGTTTCGGGCGCATCTCGGAAGTCGCCACGCGCATTGCCGGACAGCTTTCCGGCGAGGGCAATTCGGCTGCATTTCGCGAGTTTGCCTGGAGGTTCGTGAACATCGTCGCCAGGGCGTTGATCGAGCTGGGGCAACGTCCGGATTACCTGCTGATCCAGCGTCACGTGATCAACATCGATGCGCTGTTCATCGAGTATGCCGCGCATTTCTTCGCTCGCACCGAACCCAAGGCGTGGGACGTCATCGTCCAGATCGAGGCCAAGCTCAACGAGCGCAACATCCCGAGGAACATGATCGGGCGCGAGAAGCGTGTGGTGGCGCTCGAGCAGTATCTGAGCCAGGTACGCAATTACGACCCGGTGCTCGATGGCCTGCGTAGCGCGGTCAGGTATGACAAAACCTACTTCGACAAGATCGTTGCGTCGCTATTGCCGCTGCTCGAAAAGCTGACCAGCGGAAAAATCTCGCAGCTACTGGCCCCGAACTATTCCGACCTGGAAGACCCAAGGCCCATCTTTGATTGGATGCAGGTGGTCCGAAAGAGAGCGGTGGTCTATGTCGGCCTGGACGCGCTGTCGGATGCCGAGGTCGCCGCTGCTGTCGGCAACTCGATGTTCAGCGACATGGTGTCGGTGGCTGGCCACATCTACAAGTTCGGCATCGATGACGGTCTTCCTGGCGCGCAGCCGAACGTCAAGGTGCCGATCAACGTCCATGCGGATGAATTTAATGAATTGATGGGCGATGAATTTGTGCCCATGGTCAACAAGGGCGGCGGCGCCGGCCTGCAAATTACCGCCTACACCCAGACGCTCTCCGACATCGAGGCACGCATCGGTAACCGGGCGAAAGCCGGGCAAGTCGTCGGAAATTTCAACAATCTGTTCATGCTGCGAGTGCGCGAGACCGCCACGGCTGAACTGCTGACACGCCAGCTTCCCAAGGTAGAGGTTTATACGACCACCATCGTTAGCGGTGCCACCGACAGCTCGGACATTCGCGGTTCGACGGATTTCACCTCGAATACGCAAGACCGGATCAGTATGTCGAGCGTGCCGATGATCGAGCCCTCGCATGTGGTGCAGTTGCCGAAGGGCCAGTGTTTCGCGCTGATGCAAGGCGGCAATCTGTGGAAAGTGCGCATGCCGCTTCCAGCCCCCGATCCGGACGAAGCCATGCCCGAGGATCTGCAGCAACTGGCGATCTACATGCGCCAGAGCTACACCGAGGCTGGCCGTTGGTGGGAGAACCTCGGCTCCCCGACGTTGCAGGAGCGGCCGCTACCAGCCGAGCTGCTGGACGATGAAGCGATCGAATCTGCCGATCAGGGCCACACGCCATGAGCGATCCGGCCTCGACCGCACAGCGGCAGCAACAGCGCCGGCAAGGCCTGCTCGCCAGCGCGATCTCCCTGCCGCTGCGCCTGTTCGGCGTGCTGATCGCCTCGCTGGTGCTCTCGATCCTAATCGAGTGCGTGGGTATGCACGTGTTCTGGAAGGATCAGGGCTGGCGGCATGCGCAATCGATGCTGCAGTACGAGCTGAGCCACTTATCAAATCATTTCACACGCAGCCTTGTCGTGCAGGAGCCGGGGCGTACTGCCCACCGCCTGGTGGAGACCGGCTACGAGTGGGTGTTCGTCAAGACCGGGCTGCTCGACAAGATGAGCGAGACCGCCGAACGCGCCCGTGCGCCGGTCCAGGGGCATACCCGTGATTTCCGCTACGTCATCAGTCAGGTCTACGTCTGGGCCGAGCGCTATCTGGTCGCTGCCGCGTTCATCACCTTGACCTTCATGGTGCGCTTGCTGGTGTTGGTGCTGACCTTGCCGCTGGTGCTGACGGCTGTGTTCGTCGGCCTGGTCGATGGCCTGGTGCGCCGCGACGTGCGCAAGTTCGGCGCCGGCAGGGAGTCGGGCTTCGTGTATCACCGTGCCAAAGCGAGCCTGTTGCCGCTGGCGGTGCTGCCCTGGGTGATTTACCTGGCAATGCCGATCTCGGTCCATCCGCTGCTGATCCTGCTGCCCAGCGCGGCGCTGCTGGGCTTCGCGGTGGCGCTGACCGCGAGCAGCTTCAAGAAGTATCTATGACCGCTCGCAGCATGCGGTCGACATCGTCCAGCGCATCAATCCGGTCAGCCCACAGTACCCATTGTTTGCGGCGTTGAAGCGCCTGCCTCGCCACGATCGAGCCATTGCTGATCGAACCGAGGAATGGCGCGATGGTGTTTTCGTTTCCACGCCACGCCGCGCATCGCGGCGTGGCCGCCCTGCTGCTGATGGCGCTGACG
>Ga0207901_1000035_pt1 | contig 94187 bp, 78 predicted proteins | sample LinPmetageLP46_FD_184057 | JGI IMG/M metagenome (GOLD analysis project Ga0207901, IMG submission 184057) | Marine viral communities from the Pacific Ocean - LP-46 (SPAdes) | ecosystem: Environmental > Aquatic > Marine > Oceanic | place: Pacific Ocean | collected 2011-06-12
CTTCGCAGAGCGTGCGCACATGGTCATTAAGGGCCCAGCGGCTGGCGACATCCAGCCCGGCGGTAGGCTCGTCGAGCAAAAGCAGTGAGGGGTGGTGTAGCAGGGCGCGTGCAATTTCTACCCGCCGTCGGTGACCGCCGTTGAGCTCCCGAACCGCATCGCCCGCCCGGTCAAGTAATCCGAACCGCTGCAGCTCCTGGTCGCCGCGGATGCGGGCCTCTTTGCGCGATAGCCCGTGAAGAGCACCGTGATACATCAGGTTTTGCCGAACCGACAGATCCAGATCCAGCGCGTTCTGCTGGAACACCACACCTATTTGGCGCATGGCATCAGCTGGTTGCTTTTTCAGAGACTGCCCAGCAAGCAGTATATCGCCCTGTTGCAGTGCCAGCAGCCGGGTAAGCAGCCCGAACAGCGTGGACTTACCTGCACCATTTGGCCCCAGCAACGCGTGGAATCCCCCGGAGGTTAGCGTGAAGCCGACTTCCTTGAGCACAGGCTTATTGCCATAGCGAAAGCTGATGTTCCGGGCTTCTATAGTCATGAATTGGGATCGATGACCACGCCCCAAGGGTAGCGGCCTACCTTGATGGATTTGATGACTTTCATATCTTCTACATCAATAACGGATACATCACCAGACACACCGTTGGTGGTGTAGAGCTGAGTTTCGTCTTTATTCAGGTCCAGTTGCCACACCCGGCTTCCGACCAGCAGGTAATCAAGAACCTCGTACGTGCTAGCGTCGACCACAGCCACGTGATTGGAGGGGCCTAGTGCAACAAACGCGTATTTTCCGTCAGAGGTTAACTCAATGCCCACTGGCTGAACTCTGTCCTGGTTAACGCCGGGTACTTTGAACGACATTTCGTGAATTTGTTCGAGCTTATCAACATCAATAATATGCACGGTGCCGCCAATTTCAGCCGAGGCCCATGCAATTTTACTGTCGTTACTGAACTCCACATGGCGCGGTCGTTGGCCAACCACGATGTTCTTTTCGATTTCAAAACTTTCGGTATTTATCCAGTGCAGCATGCTGGTGGTTTCTGAGGTATTCACCGCCCATTTTCCGTCCGGGCTCACCGCCATGCCTTCTGGCTCGATGCCTACGTCAATCTGGGCCAGAACATCCTTGGTGGTGACATCTACCACCGTGACAATCGCATCGTCTTCATTGGCGATATACAGATGCTTGTTGTTGGGGTGCAGGGCGAATTGCTCGGGGTCTTCGCCGGAGGGCAGGGTGGCGATAATCTTGCGGGTGGCCAGGTCCAGCACTTGAACTGTGTCGTCGTCGCTGGCGCAGATGTACAGCTTTGTGAAGTCCTTGGACAACAAAATACCACGCGGCCGTGCGCCGACATCGATGGTGTCGACGACTTGCTGTGATTCCGTATCAATAATAGACAGGGTGTTGTCTTTTTCATTGGATACGTAAGCCAGGCTTGCCATAGCCGGTGCGGACAGCCCTACCAGGGCAGCCAAAGCGGTGTGTCTGAATAGCGATTTCATGGGAGAACTCCTTATTATTCTGGATGGCGAACGCACAGGCGGTCAGCCGTTGATACGACACGCGCTTTCTGGCTCATCTAGCCCGAGGGTGTCCATTTCCGTTTTCGGATGAATAAAGCCTTCGAATGGTGCACTTGCCACCAGACCTCTAGGGTGGACCAGCGGAATGGGTTGTCGGAGTTGGCCATTCCACAAGCGATAGGTCAGCTTGCGGCCTTTGAACGCGGCCAATTGAAAGCGGTCACTGAAAATAAAGCTGCGAAGATTATTGGCGTCGGCTTCGCCAAGCTGAGTAACCGCAGTTCCCAAGGATCGAATCGCCGCCCATGCCGCGTAATCTGCGCTGGTCATGTCCCGGCCGGCCAAATCGTAAAAGCGGCTCTGTAACTGCGCGGCGCCCCAGCTTTCTACAACGCGATGCCAGGCCACAGGCGACATACCCTGTGTGCCGACCACTGGGCGCGGCAACCAGGTGTTGAACGGCACGTATTCACCAAAGTCACCGCGCACATCGGCCACGACCACCGCATCGTAATCATTAGCTTGAGTGAACAGTGGCAACTCTTTGGATGCGGTGCGTCGAAGATCTGAATCGAAGGTCCAGGGCTTGTCTTCTATGATTTTTACGCCGAAGCGTTTAGCTGAGCGGCGAAATGCGCTGGCCCAAGCCTGGTCTGCTGCAGTTGGCCCCGTAATCAGGAACACTTGGCTCCAGCGCCGCATTTTCAGCCATTGGCCTAGGGCATCGGTCAGCATGGCGTAGCTTGGGAGTGTGTGCAGAAGGTTGGGGTGGCACTCATCGGCGCGCAGTGAGTCGTCTGAGCTTCCGGAATTGAATACCAGCGTAGCGGGGCTGGCCTTGTCCATCATCGCATTTAGGGTGCTGGCCGGCGCGTTGATAACAAACAACTCAACCCCTTGTTGTTGCAGAGCCTCAAAAGCCTTTACCGCCGCCTGCTCTGATTCGGCCACCTTGGATGTGAGTGTATAAGTGTGGCCCATGAATTTACCGGTGGTGCTGTTATCACTGATAGCCAGCTCGGCGCCTCGCAGGCCGGCATCTTCGGGCTCTGGAAGCACGTTGGACAACACCGGGCCTTGATCTGGCGCCCACTGTATATATCCGATCTTTACAGCGATCGTGTCAGCCGCGTGGATTGGTAGCGCGCTCAGCATGCTGAAAACGAGCACGGCAATCACCGATGTGGGTCGGAACATGGGACTCTCCGGATTTTATTGTCCGACCAGCTTAGAGAAGGGAAAAAGTTCCGGGAATATTCAGAAAGTAGCAAACTGCCAGTACTAAAGGACTATTCCGGTCTGAAGCAGCCTGTTTAGCATGGTTGGTAGGGTTTTCAATGTGCTTGAACGGATCAACTAATGACCGCCTTTCGCAAAATTTTTCTGCTGATGCTAGCGCTGTTTATCGCGACCTATCTACTGGGTGCGGTGTTTTATGTGCATCAAGCGCGTCATGACGTCCAACGTGAGTTGGCGGCGGTAACAAGCCTGGCACGGGCCCTGGGGTCGCCGGAAACCTTACCGTCCGGCGTCGCCGAAACCTTGCGGCACATGCGCCCTGCGCAGATAACCGGGTTGGCGCCTATCCAGGAGGTGCCGCGATGGTTTGAATCGACAGTAGCCGGAAGTCAAGGTTATGAGGTGGTTAACGGGTGGCGCATAGACCCGGCTGACGAGGTGGAGGAAATCTGGGAAGGATTTTTGCTGATATCAGCATCATACGCCGTGGGCATGGCGCTGTGTTTTATAGCGTTGTTCTGGATGGTGGGACAGGGAATACGTCCTCTTGCAAACCTGGCCAGCGCCATGGCCGCAGTGGCCGAGGGCAAGTTGGGGTCGCGCTTATCGCGGCAAAGTGTTGTCGAACTGGACGCATTGGCGCTGCGCTTTAACGACATGGTGGCGGCGCTTGAGAGCGAGCAAAAAACCGTGAGCCGCCTTTTGAACGAGCTGTTACAGCTACAGGACAAAGAGCGCGAGCACATCGCTCGGGTATTGCACGATGACTTGGGCCAGTATTTAACCGGCATTCGCGCCCAGGCCAGAAGTTGGGTTTACGACCCTGACTTGAACGAGCGGCAAAGGCAGCAGGCCCGGGATCTTGCGGGGCACTGCGAAACTGTTCAGCAACATTTTCGTCATCTACTTCAGGATTTGCATCCGTTGGTGATGGAGCAGTTGGGGCTGGCGGGCGCTATTCGCCATTTGGCCGAACAGTGGCAGCACTTGAGTGGGCTGGATTGTAAGCTGACGATGGATGATCCGCTGGCGCAATTAAGCGATGCACAGCAAACGCACTTGTATCGTTTTTTGCAGGAAGCGTTGAATAATGTGTCGCGGCACGCTAATGCCACTTGCGCCATGCTGGCGGTGCAACAGAGTGCCAATCAGCTGCATATTGAGTTGCGTGATAATGGAGTGGGTGCCGACGACTTTCCCGAAAAAGCTGGGTTGGGCTTGCGCTCTATGCGCGAAAGGGCTCGATGCCTGGGTGGTCGTGCCCAGTTTTTAAGTAAGGTCGGCGAAGGTACCCAAATAAAGCTCACGGTACCGTTGGGGCTGCCCTGTGTCAGTGGAGGCATGCTATGAAATTAATGATTGTTGACGACCACCAGGTGGTTCGACAGGGAATCGCCAACCTTCTTCGCTCGATGATTCCTGGCCTTGTGATTACTGAGTCGGAAAATGGCCAAGAGGCCCTCAGTCACTATGCACAGAACCGGCCGGATGTGTTGTTGCTGGATATGGGGCTGCCGGATATATCCGGGTTAGAGGTGGGGCGGCGCATCCGCCAACGCTGGCATGGAGCGGCTATTCTGTTTTTTACCATGCACGATGAACTGCCTATGGTGCGTCAGGCGCTGGATGTGGGCGGCCTGGGTTTTGTGTCTAAAAGCTGCGCACCCGAGGAGCTTGTAGAGGCGGTCAGGCGGGTAGCTGCCGGCCAGCCGTATATTGAGCACCCCATAGCAACTCGCCTTGCGATGAACAGCGAACGACCTGTGGATCAGCGTTTGAAAGACATGACCCAGCGCGAAATGGAAGTATTACTAATGTACGCCCGTGGTGAAAGTATCGCCGGCATCGCGGACAGGCTCTGTATCAGCAATAAAACCGTGTCGAATCACTTGGCATTGCTAAAAAACAAATTACAGGTTTGTTCACCTGTGGAACTGATTCACCTTGCCGTGGATGCCGGCTTGGTTCGTTATGGCCGAATGGGGGCGGGTCAGAGGCTCTGACCCGGTGTGGATGTTTTTACCAGTCAAAAGGACAGCCGGTGCAACCCTCCATGTAAGTACCCTCGAAGGTGGCGTAGTGAATACGGGTATTGGTCAGGTCAGCCTGGGCTAGATTGGCCAGGCCTAACTTGGCTTCCTGGAGATCGGCCCCGTGCAGGTTGGCGCCTTGCAGATTTGCTTTTGGTAGCCAGGCAATCTCAAAGCTGCTGTAAGACAGATTACTGCCTTGCAGGGTTGCGCCGGCGAATCGTGAAAAGGCAAAGTTGGCTCCGGTGAGATCAGAGCCGCTGAAATCCGCGCCTTGAGCGAACAGGTATTCGCCTTGCATGCCCTGAAGTTCGGCGTTGCGCACTTTGGCACCGCGCATACTTCCGCGATACATTTGCAGCCGATAACCGCTAACTCCATCAAGATTGGCACCGTCAAGGTTGGCACCGCGCAGGCTGGCGTGGTTGAGATTGGCTGCACTGAAGTCCGCGCCTTCGAAGTTGGCACCTTGCAGGTCCATGTTGGAAAGGTCAGCGCCCTGGAGATCCGCCCCTGGGCATTGGGTTTTCTGCTTCAGCACGCAACCATTGATAACCGGCGGTTGATCTTCGTCGGCCATGTAATCACCGGCCATGACCGGCGTTATAAGAAACAGAAGCGACGCGTAAATAAACGGTTTCATAGGGCAGACTCCACAAGAAAGTGGCTAAGATAGGGCCAGGTGCGCATCACCAGGCCCAAGTCAGGGGAGGATTAGTTAGAAGCCTGCGCCCAGGAGGGCAGCTTGAATACCCAGAACGAGCCACCCTGTGAAATAGGCTTGGTCAGCTCAGCCATATCGCCACCCCACAAAGGCACGGCACCGCCGTAACCCGAGGCCACGCCAACATACTGTTCGCCGTCCATTTCCCAAGTGACCGGGGATGAAATGACGCCGGAGCCAGTCTGGAATTTCCAAAGAACTTCGCCGGTTTCTGAGTTGAACGCTTTCAGGTAGCCGTCGCCGGTGCCGGTAAACACCAGCCCGCCTTTGGTGGTAAGCACGCCACCCCATAGCGGCATGTTTTCTTTATGCTCCCATTCAATCTCGCCAGTAATCGGGTCCATGGCCCGCAAAATACCAACGTGATCATCGTACATGCGCTTGATACGGAAACCCTGCCCTAAGTAGGCAGCCCCCTTTTTATAGGTGATCTCTTCGGTCCAGTAATCCTCTTTCCAATGGTTGGCTGGAATGTAGAAAAGGCCTGTATCCGGGCTATAGGCCATGGGGTTCCAGTTTTTGCCACCGAGGAATGGTGGCGATACTTCAACGGGTTCGCCACGGGTTTTACCTTCTGGCACGGGTGGCGGCCGCTGCCCTTCTGCCTCAACTGGGCGGCCATCGTCGCCAATGCTCGTTGCCCAGGTGATATTGTCGACAAACGGGAAGGCTTTCTTGAAATCGCCGTTGGCCCGATCAACAACATAGAAATAACCATTGCGGTCTGCATGGCCGGTGGCTTTTACCGTTTGGCCGTCTTCGGTGTATTCAAACAACACCAGTTCGTTGTTACCGGAAAAATCCCAGGCGTCGTTAGGTGTGTGCTGATAGAACCATTTCACCTCGCCGGTGGTGGGGTCTACACCTACCTGGCCGGAGGTGTAAAGGTTGTCATAATCCGCCGGGTTGCCACCGGGAGAAGTGCGCTTCCAGGTGTTCCACGGGGCCGGGTTGCCGGCGCCTATAATGATGGTGTTGGTTTCGGCATCAAAACTGGCGCTTTGCCAGGGTGCGCCGCCGCCATGGCTCCAGGCTTCGACCTTACCGGTTTCGGTTGTGGGGTCATCTGGCCAACTGGGTGCGCGAGGGTCGCCGGTGGGTGTACTCTTTTCACCATTCAGGCGGCCGTAGTGGCCTTCCACAAAGGGTCGCATCCAGACCTCTTCGCCGGTATCCGGATCACGCGCATAGAGTTTGCCTACAACACCGAACTCATCGCCGGAGGAGCCGTGAATCAGCAGGACCTTGCCGCTCTTCTGATCTTTCACCAGGGTGGGAGCACCGGTCATGGTGTAGCCCGCCTCATGGTCGCCAAACTTTTCGCGCCACACCACCTTGCCGGTATCTTTATTCAGCGCCACGATGCCTGCGTCCAGCGTGCCGAAAAATACTTTGTCGCCGAAAATTGCAGCACCGCGGTTAACCACATCACAGCACGGACGAATGCCCTCCGGCAGGCGATGATTATACTCCCAGAGGCGCTTGCCAGATTTCGCATCCAGGGCGAAGATTCGTGAGTAGGACGCTGTCACGTAAATAACCCCATCGTGAACCAAGGCTTGAGACTCTTGTCCGCGTTGTTTTTCATCACCGAAGGAGAACGACCAGGCCGGAACCAGGCGCTCCACGTTGTCACGGTTCAGTGTGGTCATGGGGCTGTAGCGTTGAGCTTTTGGGCCAATGCCGTAACCCAGCACGTCGTGCGTGGTTTCTGCATCGTTGGCAATGTTTTCCCAGGTTACTCCGGCGGCATGGCTTTCAACGGCAACCAGTCCGGCTGTCGAACCAAGAAGTAGGGCCAGGCCGATTCCGCGGATCAGTGGGTGTTTTTGACTGTGAATTTTCATACTCATTCCTCACATTTTTGTTGTGGCGTCTTCGCTGTTGTTGGCGACGCATTGAGTATTAGCTGTGAGCCACGCACGCGGCGACGGCAAAATTCACTCAATAACCGGGAAGATTTCATTAAAAACCGGGATAAATGCCCGGTTGCTCGCTTTGTCGCTGATAACGCGCGAATTTCCAGTGAGCTTCTGAGGTACTCGTGCTTTGGCTTTCGCCCTGATTGCCTACGACTAAGGAACTAAGCCGAAGCCCCCAAAGTGGCATTCGGATTGGCCGCTCAGCTTTTTAGACTGGTTACCAGCAACTGGCATCTCATAAATCCAATCGCCAGAGCACGAGAAATCAACAAAGGTAAGTGCAATGGAAATTTCCTTCTCACTCAAAGCGCTGACAACGGCGGCCCTGCTAGGAGCATCGGGCTTGGTGATGGCGCACGGCAATGTCACTCCTCAGCCGGTGGATACAGGTAACCTTCCCGTTTTGGGAGATGAAATCCTGGCAGAAAACCCGTTCCGCAAGGGCGGCTCACACGGTGATGTAAATTCTCTGGCGGTGCAGATTGGTGAAAGTGCTTATGCCGGCAACTGCGCCGGCTGTCACGGGATAAGGGCGATGTCTGGAGGGTTAACACCAGATTTGCGCGAGCTCACGGAATGGGACGACGAGTACTACATGGGCCGCGTTCTCAAGGGCACCGATCGTGGTATGCCAGCGTGGAAAAAAACCCTGGATCAGAATGCAATCTGGGCGATCAGAACCTATGTCGAATCGCTGCCAAAGCCTGAGTGAGTGGCGTCGGTTTCGAAATTCAAAGGTCTGGTTTCAGGTCGGCTATGCGCCGGCCTGCCGCCGTTTGAGGAAAAAATAATGAAAGCGCTCTTTCGAGTCATAGCATTGATGTTGCTGTTGCAAACGGGTGTTGCCCAGGAAGTGGACGATGGCAACGCGCTGCTGAACCGGCCCGCAGAACGCACTTACGACATTATTCTTGAGTCCGGTTATTTGAAGGTGGGCGTTTACCAGAACTTCCCACCTTACTCTTACACTGTGAACGGCGAACCGCAGGGCATTGATGTGGAACTTGGCAAGCGCATTGCGAAGGCCATGGGTGTGGATTTCAAAGTGCACTGGATTGTGCCGGATGAAAACCTGGGGGACGACCTGCGCAACAACGTCTGGAAAGGTCATTACCTGGCTAAGCAGCGCCTTGCGGATGTGATGATGCGGGTGCCTTACGATAAACAATATGCCTATATGCAGGATTCCACTGGCGAATACATGAACGAACAGGTGGTGCTGTTTGGGCCCTACCAGCAGGAAACCTGGCAGATTGCTTACAACCCGCAGAAGATGGACTCGGTAGATACTGTTGCAATGTTCCAGTACCACCCGATTGGCGTGGAAATTGACACATTGCCGGATTTCTATCTTTCATCCGGGCTAAATGGCCGCTTACGCGAACAGGTGCGCCATTACGCAAACGTGGAGGAGGCGTTCGGGGCTATGCGCGATGGCGAAGTGAGCGCCGTTATGGGCATGCGCGCAGAAATTGATTATCAATTAGCAAACGCTAAAAACAGTGAGTTCAAACACGCAGGCAATGGTTTCCCGGGTATTAACAAGCAGGTTTGGGATGTGGGCATGGCGATCAAGCACACACACCGACAGCTGGGTTATGCCCTCGAGGATATAGTTGGCAAGTTTGTGCAGTCTGGCGAGCTAAACGAGCTATTTTCTCAGTTTAGCCTGCGTTACAGCGTCCCTCAGTATTACCGGGAGTTCCTGAGCGACGAAGCGATTGCACAAGCTGAGGGTCGGCCCTGAGGTCGGTTGCGACAAACGCAACACACTGGATTTGGACTAAGCCCATGCATTTAGCGTGGGCTTTTCTATTTGGGTCGTACGACCAAGTGATGAGAAAACCACTGCTGGGGAGTCATTGTTGATTGGGCAGGCAAAGCGAAGAATCTGCATAGAGGCGGGAAAACTTCCCGGTTCACCGAAAACCGACAACAAGAGACTCGGAGAGCGCAACCATGAGATTGAACAGATTCGGCATTCGCATTGCAGTCAGCACCCTTGCGTTGGCAGTGTCGTGCGGCGCCCAGGCCGTAACCGACGAAGATATCCTCAACGATGCCAACACGCCAGAAGACATTGTTACCTATGGTATGGGTACTCAAGGGCAACGGTTCAGCACGCTTGAAGACTTGAACACAGATAATATTCAGTATTTGCAGCCCGCATGGGCATTTTCCTTCGGTAGCGAAAAGATGCGCGGCCAGGAATCCCAGCCCATGATAAAGGATGGCGTGATGTACGTGACCGCCTCCTATTCCCGCGTTTACGCAATTGACGCAAGAACCGGCGAAGAGATTTGGCAGTACGATGCTCGCCTGCCCGATGGCATCATGCCTTGCTGTGACGTGGTTAACCGCGGCGTAGCCCTTTACGGCGACAAAGTATATTTCGGTACTCTGGATGCCAGGCTTGTGGCACTGAACAAGGATACAGGCAAGCCTGAGTGGATCAAGAAGGTGGCGGACTACCAAGCAGGGTACGCCATCACTGCTGCTCCAATTATTATAAAGGGCAAAATAATTACCGGGGTAGCCGGTGGTGAGTTCGGCGTTGTTGGCAAAGTGGAAGCCTACGATGCTGAAACCGGTGACCTGGTCTGGACGCGCCCCACGGTTGAAGGCCACATGGGGTATGTGTACGAAGATGGCGAGAAAGTTGAAAATGGTATTTCTGGTGGCGAAGCCGGACGCACCTGGCCCGGCGACATGTGGAAGACTGGCGGCGCAGCACCTTGGTTGGGCGGCACTTACGATCAGGACACAGATTCGCTATTTTTTGGTACCAGTAACCCATCGCCGTGGAACTCGCACCTGCGCCCGGGGGACAACCTGTTCTCATCCTCAAGGCTGGCTATCGATCCGGATGATGGCAGCATCAAATGGCACTTCCAGACCACGCCCCACGACGGCTGGGATTACGATGGTGTAAATGAGCTGATTTCCTTTAACTATGAGGAAGATGGAAAAACCGTCATGGCTGCGGCCACAGCTGATCGAAATGGCTTCTTCTATGTTTTGAACCGTGAAAACGGTGACTTCATTCGTGGCTTCCCGTTTGTCGACAAGATTACCTGGGCTACGGGGCTTGATCCCGAAACCGGGCGGCCTATTTATGCCGAAGGTGGGCGCCCGGGTGATCCTGCCGGCATGGATGGAAGCAAAGGCGAAACAGTTGTAGCTCAACCGGCATTTCTCGGTGGCAAAAACTGGATGCCCATGGCTTACAGCCAGAAAACGGGCTTGTTCTATGTGCCCTCCAACGAGTGGTCTATGGATATCTGGAATGAGCCGGTTTCTTATAAAAGAGGCGGGGCATTCTTAGGCGCCGGTTTCACAATCAAGCCTGCTAACGACGATTATATTGGCGTTTTGCGCGCCATGGATCCGAAAACCGGTGAGGAAGTGTGGCGCTATGAAAATCCCGCGCCTTTGTGGGGCGGCGTAATGACTACAGCGGGTGATCTGGTGTTCACTGGTACGCCAGAGGGCTACCTGAAAGCCTTTGATGCCAAAACAGGTGAAGAGCTGTACAAGTTCAATACCGGCTCCGGTGTGGTTGGTACCCCGGTTACGTGGCAGATGGACGGCCAGCAGTTTGTCTCAGTGGCTTCTGGCTGGGGTGGTGCGGTTCCGCTTTGGGGAGGTGAAGTGGCCAAAGTGGTCAAGCACTTTAACCAGGGTGGCACGGTCTGGACCTTTAAACTGCCGAAGGACCGTGTTGCGAGCCAGTAAATCCTGTATGCGATGAAAGTGGACACCAGCAGGCCGCGGGCAATACGGGTCGGCTGGTGTCTACTACCAAGGGAGGAGTTTTTCGCCCCCATCGCAGCATTCAATGGGTGAGAGTTAGTGTCTACATTGGATGGGTAAACGCGATTGCCCTCCCGTTGGCGCGCGATAAACAAAACATGAGGTTGAAGCCATGATCTACGCACAACCAGGAACGGAAGGTTCCGTCGTTTCTTTCAAATCCCGCTATGGAAATTACATTGGCGGAGAATGGGTTGCCCCGGTAAAAGGGCAATATTTTGATAACATTACCCCTGTAACGGGTGATGTGATTTGTGAAATCCCGCGGTCATCTGCTGAAGATATCGATCTGGCACTCGACGCGGCGCACAAGGCAGCCCCCGCATGGGGACGCACTTCAGCGCAAGAGCGCTCAAATATCCTTCTGAAAATTGCTGATCGGATTGAAGCTAATCTCGAAAAATTGTCAGTGGCGGAAACCTGGGACAATGGTAAAGCCGTCCGTGAAACCCTGAACGCCGATATTCCATTGGCCGCTGATCACTTCCGTTACTTTGCTGGTTGCATTCGCGCCCAGGAAGGTCATATGGGAGAAATTGATAACAACACCGTGGCGTACCACTTTCACGAGCCGCTAGGCGTGGTCGGGCAGATTATCCCCTGGAACTTCCCAATTCTTATGGCCGCCTGGAAGCTAGGCCCATGCCTGGCGGCGGGTAACTGTACCGTGCTGAAGCCGGCCGAGCAGACACCTGCGAGCATACTGGTGTTGATGGAGGTCATCGGAGACCTGCTGCCGCCGGGTGTGCTCAACGTAGTTAACGGTTACGGCATTGAAGCCGGCCAGGCGCTGGCAACCAGCAAGCGTATTGCTAAAATCGCCTTCACCGGCTCGACACCGGTTGGGTCGCACATCCTTAAATGCGCGGCTGAAAACATCATCCCCTCTACCGTGGAGCTGGGTGGCAAGTCACCAAACATTTATTTCTCTGACGTGATGAAGGCTGAGCCTGAATTCATCGATAAGTGTGTGGAAGGTCTGGTTTTGGCTTTCTTCAATCAGGGTGAAGTGTGTACCTGTCCTTCTCGCGCCATCGTGCAGGAAGACATGTACGACGAATTTATAGAAAAAGTGGTCGCTCGCACCAAGGCAATCAAGCGCGGCAACCCACTGGACACCGACGTGCAAGTAGGCGCTCAGGCTAGCAAGGAGCAGTTCGACAAGATCATGTCATACCTTGAAATTGGCAAACAGGAAGGTGCCCAGGTGTTGACCGGCGGTGGCCGTGAAAACCTGGAAGGCGAGTTTGCTAACGGTTTCTACATCCAGCCCACGCTGTTTAAGGGCGATAACAATATGCGCGTGTTCCAGGAGGAAATCTTCGGCCCGGTTGTGGGGATAACCACCTTCAAAACCGAGGAAGAGGCTCTGGCCATCGCTAACGACACCGAGTTTGGTCTGGGTGCAGGAGTTTGGTCCCGTGACACCCATGTTGCCTATCGCATGGGTCGCCAGATCCAGGCCGGTCGGGTGTGGATGAACTGCTACCACGCGTACCCAGCCCACGCCGCCTTTGGCGGTTACAAGAAATCCGGTATTGGTCGCGAAACCCATAAACTGGCGCTGGATCACTACCAGCAAACCAAGTGCATGCTAACCAGTTACGACATTAATCCGCTGGGCTTTTTCTGATTGTAATGCTGCCGGCCACCTCCTCCACACAGGTTGGTTGGTAAACTGCACAGGGAACGTGCGCCTTTTCTCCCCGGCGCTTGTCGGGGTGTTTTTGCTGAGACCCCGCGACATGTGTGTCGCTCTCTTTTGGCCCTTCGTGGGCCTTTTTTGCTTTTCAACATTGCTGTTGTATCGCTCCGCGCCCTTTAATTGCTGCCAAACTGCAACTTAAGACGACCTTAAAACAGTGCGAAAGTACCATGTTGGAGACTTGCGGCTGCCTTTAGGATGGGTTTTGGGGATGCGGTGACCATGACCGAACGTTTCCTGATGCCCAAATAATCATGACAAAAGAGGTGAGCATTATGTGGACAAAACCAGCTTATGAAGACCTGCGTATTGGTTTCGAAGTCACTATGTACTTCGCCAACCGCTGAAGACTGAAGCGGCCAGCGCCCAGGCGCCGGCCGTTTTACTTTCGGAGCTTCTGTTTATGTATCTTCAGGTTCTTGGTTCGGCGGCAGGTGGCGGTTTTCCTCAGTGGAATTGCAACTGCGCCAATTGCGATGGTTTGCGAAAGGGCACTATTAACGCTCGTGCACGCACTCAGTCATCCATTGCCGTCAGTGAAGATGGCGAGCGCTGGATTCTGATCAACGCTTCCCCCGATATTTGTGCTCAGTTGGCATCGTTTCCCGCTATGCAGCCGGCGCGCGCCCTGCGTGATACCGGTATTGAGGCCGTGGTGCTGATGGACAGTCAGGTGGATCATACGACGGGCCTGTTAACGCTACGAGAAGGGCTACCACTTGATCTATGGTGTACGGCGCAGGTACACGAAGACCTCAGTTCCGGCTTTCCGCTGTTCCCGATGCTAGCGCACTGGAACGGTGGGTTGCGCTGGCAAGAAATCCCGCTTGATGACGGAGCGCCAGAAGCCTTTGTTGTTCCTTGCGCCCCGAATCTGAAACTGACGGCTATTCCCCTGTTGAGTAATGCGCCGCCGTATTCGCCGCGAAGGGATCAGCCCCACCCAGGCGATAATATTGGCATTTTTATCGAGGACACACGTACGGGTAACACTGTGCTATACGCTCCCGGGCTAGGTAAGCCCGATGCGAACATTCTGCAGTGGATGTGCAAAGCCGACGTTCTGATGGTGGATGGCACGGTGTGGCACGACGACGAAATGATCCGCCAGAAAGTAGGCACCAAAACCGGTCAGGCCATGGGCCATCTGGCCCAGAGTGGCCCGGGCGGGATGATTGAGGTACTGGATTCTGTGCCCGCCAAGTATAAGATTCTGATCCACATCAACAACACGAATCCGATTCTGAATGAAGACTCTGATGAGCGAGCGCAATTGATTCAGCACGGCATCGATGTGGCTTGGGACGGAATGCATATTGATCTGTCGGAGAAGCTATGAGCGCCATCGTCAATACTGCCATGAACGCGACAGAGTTTGAGCGAGTGCTGCGCAGCAAGGGGCAGTATTACCATATTCACCACCCGTATCACCGGGCCATGTATGGCGGACAATGCAGCCCTGAACAAGTCCGGGGCTGGGTAGCCAACCGGTATTATTACCAAATCATGATTCCGCGTAAAGACGCCGCCATTATGGCTAATTGCCCAGATGCCGAGGTTCGCCAACAGTGGTTGCAACGCATTCTTGATCACGATGGTCACAACTCAGATGCAGGCGGCATCGAAGCCTGGCTGTGCTTGGCGGAGGCTGTAGGGCTTACCCGAAAAGAGGTGATTGACCAGCGTCATGTGCTGCCAGGTGTGCGTTTTGCGGTAGATGCCTACCTGAACTTTGCCCGCCGCGCTAGCTGGCAGGAGGCCGCGTGTTCGTCTCTTACGGAACTGTTTGCACCGGAAATTCACCAGTCTCGCCTGGACAGTTGGCCGCAGCATTATCCGTGGATAGACGAGTCTGGTTACCACTATTTCCGCAAGCGCCTCTCGGAAGCCCGTCGCGATGTGGAGCACGGCCTGGCGATAACGCTTGAACATTTCACCACTGCCCCCGAGCAGGCCAGAGCCCTGGATATTCTGCAGTTTAAGCTGGATATTTTGTGGAGCCTTCTGGACGCACTTACGATGGCCTACAGCCACAACACACCACCGTTTCACACGGTAACCGACCAGCAAATCTGGCATCGGGGGCTGTAATGGCAAATCTGGCAGAAAATGCGATCAAAACGACAGACACCCCTCGTTTTCGGCGCGGGTTTCGGTTTCAGTGGGAGCCCGCACAGAACGGTCATGTGTTGCTGTACCCTGAGGGTATGGTGAAGCTTAACGAGAGCGCCGGTGCGGTACTGAGCGAAATTGACGGCCAGCGTTGCGTGCAGGATATTGTGGCTGCGTTAAAGGCTACGTTTCCTCAAGCCGGTGCTCTGGAAGACGACGTGATTGAATTTCTGGAGCACGCCAGACAGCAACACTGGATTGACCTCACATGACCTCTCTGACCTCCAGTTCGATACAACACAAGCCAGCCAGCATTGGGCCCCCGTTGTGGTTGCTCGCCGAGCTGACCTATCGTTGCCCTCTGCAATGCCCGTACTGTTCAAACCCCCTGAATTTTGCCGAGACCGCGAACGAGCTCAGCACGGAGGAGTGGGTTAGTGTTTTGCGTCAGGGGCGTGAAATGGGTGCGGCCCAGTTGGGATTTTCAGGGGGCGAGCCGTTGGTGCGCCAGGACTTGGGCGAGCTGATTGCCGAGGCTCGACATCTGGGTTACTACAGCAACCTGATTACGTCTGGCTTAGGGCTGACCCAAGCCAAAGTTGAGTCGTTTGCCGAAGCCGGGTTGGATCATATTCAAGTTAGCTTTCAGGCGTCAGATCCGGAATTGAATAACGCCGTTGCGGGTTCTCGCAAGGCGTTTGAGCAAAAGTTGGCGATGGCCCGTGCGGTGAAAGAGGCTGGCTACCCCATGGTTCTCAACTTTGTGATTCATCGCCATAACATCCATCAGATGAATGACATAGTCGCGTTGTGTGATCGCCTGGGAGCAGATTACGTTGAATTGGCCACGTGCCAGTACTACGGCTGGGCCTTCAAGAACCGCGAAGGGCTGATGCCGTCGCGGGCACAGCTGGAAAAGGCGGAGTATGAAGTGAATCAGAATCGGGCCCGGCTGTTGGATGAAGGCTCGGCCATGAAGCTGATTTTTGTGACCCCCGATTATTATGAAGAACGCCCAAAACCGTGCATGAACGGTTGGGGCAGTATTTTTTTAACGGTGGCTCCCGACGGTAGCGCCTTACCCTGCCATAGCGCCCGCCTGCTGCCGATCGACTTCCCCAATGTGCGCGATAAAGACTTGAAGCACATCTGGTACGACAGCCCAGGATTTAACCATTATCGTGGCGATAGCTGGATGCCAGAGCCGTGTCAGTCCTGTGATGAAAAGGAAAAAGACTTCGGCGGCTGTCGTTGCCAGGCATTTTTGCTTACCGGCAATGCCGACAACGCAGACCCTGTGTGTGGTAAGTCGCCCCATCACGATCGCATTCTGGCCGCGCGCCAAGCCGCTGACCATGCTACCGCAGGTATAGAGGAGCTGACCTATCGCAACGCCGGTAACTCCCGTTTGTTCTTCCGCAGTTGAGCCGCCCGCGGGGCTGCTGAGCGCCACTGAGGCGTGCGCGGGTTACATCCAGCGCAGCGGTTTGGTGGCGTCGCAAGCAGGCATATTCTGGCTGCAAAGTGACCCTGACAGTGGCGTGAATCGGGCTTGGTGGATACGCGACCAGGCTTCGGTCCCATTAACCACGCCATCCCCAAGTATTCGCAGCCGGGTGAATGGATACGGCGGCGGTGCTTTGGCAGCGGCCCCGGACGGCGTCTTTATAGTCAGTGACGGTCAGAAAATCTGTTTTATCGACAGCGAAAAGACTCGCAGCCAAGTGCTGACCACCGATACAGCGGCTTATGGCGGCCTGGTGTCAGATCCGTTGCGACAGCGTGTGCTGGCGGTACGTGAAACGGGGGAGGGCGTTGCAGAGGGTCGACAGCAACTGGTGGCTTTGGCGCGCACAGGCGGCTTGACGGTGCTGCATGAAGGTGAAGATTTTTACGGTGCACCGGCACTCACAGCCGATGGTAAAAAGATTGCCTGGGTGAGCTGGCAATTGCCTGATATGCCTTGGTTACGTACCCGTCTATGGACTGCAGATGTTACTGAAAGTGGCACGCTAGAGCAGGTTCAGAGCCATCCATCGCCCAATGAAGGTTCTATTCAACAGCCGGTTTTTTCCGGCCAGGCGCTGTGGGTTTTGTCTGACCACGAGGGGTGGTGGCAACCCTGGCAGGTGGATTACCAAAACGCAGAAAGCGGCTGGCTGAAAGCTCTGGCTGCGCCCGAACGAGATCACGCCAATGCGCCATGGCAGCTCGGTGAACGTCACCACTGCCCGTTGCCTGGCGATTGTTGGGCCCGTGTCTGTTATCACAACGGCTACGGTGAGTTGTGGCTCTCGGGTCCAGATCTCTCAGGGCCGGTGCGCATTTCGCCGGAATTTAGCGATTTTCGCAGCTTGTGCACGGCTAACGGCATGCTTTACGCGATCGCAAAGTCGCCACATCGTCTTGATGCGGTTCTTCGTATCGATCCGCTCAGCGCCCAGCCCCATGTTATTGCCGGTGGGGAGCCCGCACTTCCCGGGCACGCTCTGACGCATCCGGTAGCATTCAGAACGCCCGCCCGCGGGCCAGAGCTGGAGCCTCCACAGGGCTTTTTTTATGCACCACTGACGGCGGATAAACAACCAGCCAAATTGATTCTCGTAGCCCATGGTGGGCCTACTTCTGCGGCCTACCCGGTGTTCAATCCTCAGATACAATTCTGGTGCCAGCGTGGCTTTGCCGTAGCCGAGGTGAACTACCGCGGCAGTAGTGGATTTGGCCGTGCGTTCCGCTTAGCCTTGGCGGAACGGTGGGGTGAGTTGGATGTAGAAGACATGGCGCACGCAGTGGATTGCCTGGTTGACGCTGGGTGGGCAGACCCCCAGCGAGTATTCATTCAAGGTCGCAGTTCCGGTGGCTACACGGCGCTGATGGCATTGGCCACAGATCAGCGCTACAGCGCCGGTGCCAGCCTGTTTGGAGTCACTGATCCGGCCCAGTTGCGGCGCGTAACACACCGCTTTGAATCCGGTTATTTGGATTGGCTTCTAGGCGATCCCGAGAAATATCCACAGCGTTGGAAAATGCGCACGCCCAGGCTGCGCGCGGCAAAAATGGTCGCGCCAGTAATTTTTTTTCAGGGAGGGCAGGATAAAGTGGTTGTGCCGGAGCAAACTCGCGCCATGGTGTCAGCAATGCACAAAGCCGGGCAGGCCCCGGAGCTGCATTGGTTTGAAGACGAGGGCCATGGCTTTTTACAGCAGGCGAATCAGGCCGCCATGCTTGAGGGACTCTATCGCTTTTATCAAAGGCATAGCCGAAAGGCCAATGAATGCGCAGAGAGCTTGAGTTAAGCTCTCAACTATTACGATAAAAACAAATACAGCGTTGAGTGCATTTTCATGGGTCACGACATATCAGCATTAAGAAAGTTTGTCTCGCCAGAGATTGTATTTGGGGCCGGGTCACGCAAGTCAGTTGCCAACTTCGCCAGTAATTTCGGTGGCAAGCATGTATTCCTGGTGTCCGACCCGGGGGTTTCGGCAGCCGGCTGGGTTGGCGAAATCGTTACCTTGCTGACCGATGTAGGCATACGCACCACGGTTTATACTGGGGTTTCTGCTAACCCCCGGGTTGATGAGGTGATGGCTGGCGCAGAGCTCTACAAATCTTCAGAGTGTGACGTGATTGTTGCGATCGGCGGCGGCAGCCCCATGGACTGCGCCAAAGGCATTGGCATTGTTGTCAGTGATGGTCGACACATTCTGGATTTTGAAGGGGTGGACACCATCAACCACCCCCCACCACCAATGATCCTGATTCCGACAACCGCCGGCACCTCGGCCGATGTCTCACAATTTGCGATCATTTCTGACCCCAAACGTCGCTTCAAGTTTTCCATCATCAGCAAGGCGATTGTGCCGGATGTTTCGTTGATCGATCCGGAAGTGACCGAAACCATGAGCAGCTATTTGACCGCCTGCACAGGGGTAGATGCTCTGGTGCACGCCATAGAGGCCTATGTATCTACCGGTAGCGGGCCACTGACAGACTCTCATGCCCTCGAAGCCATCCGTTTGATTAACCGCAATCTGGAGCCGTTGGTAGCGAATACCGCAGATCCGTATTTGCGAGAGCAGATCATGCTGGCATCGATGCAGGCCGGTCTGGCATTCTCCAACGCAATCCTCGGGGCTGTGCATGCCATGTCTCACAGTTTGGGAGGTTTTCTGGATTTACCCCACGGCTTGTGTAACGCCATGCTGTTAGAGCACGTGGTGGCTTATAACTTCCGTTCTGCGGCGGAACGTTTCCGTCGGGTTGCGGAAGCTATGGATATTGATACCCGTGGTATGAGCCAGATCGAAATTCAGAAGCGACTGATGAATCGCATCATCCTGCTCAAGCGCACCGTCGGCCTGGAGGCGAAGCTCTCTGAGCTGGGCGTAAGCGTGTCTGACATCCCGTCGCTTTCGGGCTTTGCAATGCAGGATCCGTGTATTCTGACCAATCCCCGTAAGTCGTCACTCAGAGACGTTCAGGTTGTGTATGAAGAAGCCCTCTGAGCGAACCGGTGACTATGGCATTAGTGACCTGCTGGGGCTTGGCAGTCAGTCTGCCCGCAAGAACTACTACCCGGCATTGCAAAAGCAAATAGAGGAGCTTGAGCAAGAGCGGAACCGATACAAATGGCTGTTCGAAAAGGCGTTACACGGCATTTTTCAGGGTGATTTGCGGGGCGGGTTTTTAGCCTGCAATCCGGCCATGGCTAAAATTTGCGGGTACTCAGGTCCTCAGGATCTGCAAACCCGTGTGATTCGTTTGCGTGAGCAGCTTTTTTGCAGTGCCAGTGAGTTCGACACGCTGCGCCAGGAATTACTTGATAATGGCAGCATAAATGCGCGTGAGATTCGCCTGCGCCGTGCCGACAACACCGCAGTGAATGTGGCAATCACTCTGTTAAGAAGGCCCGATTTAGGCCCAGAGGTGGTTGAAGCTTTCGTGGCCGATATATCCGAGCGAGTTCAGGCGCGGGAAAAACTGGTACAGATTAACGCCGACCTCGAATGCCGGGTAAAAGATCGCACCCAAGCGCTGCAAGATGCCAACGTTGGGTTGCATTTCCAAATCGGCGAACGCGAAAAGGTTGAGCGTGAATTGGTGATTGCAGCAAAGGCAGCGGCGGATGCAAATCGCAGCAAAGACAAATACCTGGCAGCGGCCAGCCATGACTTGCTGCAGCCTCTGAACGCCGCGCGCTTGACTATTTCGGCACTGCAAGACAGCGCACTGCCGGCAGAGGAGGCGCGGATGGTGCATCAGGTGCACCGCGCCCTGGAGGGTGCAGAGGATTTGCTGGCCGACCTGCTGGATATATCAAAACTGGATCAGCAAGCAATGGTGCCGGACTTGGCTATGACCGACATCGCCGCTTTGGCCAAGGGCTTGGGTGATGAATTTGAAGCCGTGGCGGCGAACGCCGGCATTGGGCTACGGGTGCGCACTATCCCGGCCCTGGCGAAAACGGATCAGCGCATGCTCACGCGGATTCTTCGCAACTTGTTGAGTAATGCCTTCCGCTACACACTTAGTGGGCGTGTTCTGTTGGCTTTGCGGGCCCGTCACGATAGCCTGCGCATTGAAGTGTGGGATACCGGTGTAGGCATTGAAGAAAGCAAATTGCAGGATATTTTCACGGAATTTCATCAGCTATTGCCGCAGGGAACGGGCGGACGCCAAGGTGCTGGGCTTGGCTTGGCCATTGTTGACCGTATGGTGTCGGTATTGGGCTACCAGATGGACGTTGTGTCGCGGCCGGGCCGGGGGTCACGATTTTCGCTGCAACTACCGTTGGATAGGCACGCAGCCAGAAAAATCGAGTTGCCTGTGGTTGCGACAGGGCCAAGCTTTGCGGGTCTGCGCGTGTTGGTAATTGATAACGAGCCAGCCGTACTTGAGAGTATGAAGCTGTTGTTGGAGCGTTGGGGCTGTTTAGTGATTACCAGCCCTGACGAACACCAGGCTCTGGAATACCTTCGGCAGGCAGAAGATTTGCCGGCTGCGATGCTGGCCGACTATCATCTTGATGACAAAAAAACAGGCTGGCAGGCGATTGAGGCTGTACGCACATTACTGGGTAAGCCATTGCCTGCCGCTCTGGTTACTGCAGATTGCAGCTATGAATTGCGCAAGCAAATGCGAGCCCAGAACCTGCCTATTTTGAACAAGCCGGTAAAACCCAACCGTTTGCGGGCATTGCTGACGAGCTTGCTGCCCGCAAACTGAAACAATGACCGAGCCAGCCCTTGGCAGGTTCATTGTGTGGCTAACGCTGCACCCTCATTCAGGCAGCGTTTCTCCTGAGCCGCCCATTTCAGCCGGCATATCTTTCATTTTAGGTAAACCGTCTCTGATTGGTAACACCGACTCTTGATAGTGCACGTGAAGAGCGGGCTCAAATGTTAGCTGTGGCAAGTTTGCAACATACACGTCTACCAAACCCCAAGCTGGGTGATCGCTAAAGATATGACCACCGCACTGTTTGCACCATTTGCGGTGACTTTTCTCGGTGAGATGGAACTCGCCGATCTGATCGGCTCCTGACAGAATCTTAAATGTATCGGATGGCCACAGAGAAAAGGCGTTCACCGGACCCGCTGACCAACGCCGGCAGGAGTCGCAATGGCAATAACCCATCGCCTCCGGCGTGCCACTGACCTGAAACTGTACTGAGCCACAAAAGCACTTGCCTTGATACTGTTTCATTGCTTCACCCTCGTATTATTGCTTTGTACTGAGGATCTCAGTGTAGGCGTAACGCTGTAAATGCGACCAAATCGGTAATTAAAAGCGACTTTGGTCGCACATCATAGCCATCAATAGCATAGACAGCCCTTATTCGAGTTCTCGACGTGTTTTCCTGTCAAGTAACCTCACTTGAGGTGACGGCTAACAGTCAGGGCTCTATTAGTTTCCTGCCATTTTTTGGGTGACACACCACAACCCTGCAAAAAGAAGTGATTAAACGAGCTTTGTTCCTTAAAGCCGAGCAGCTGACTGATCTGTAAGATGCTCAAATTCGAATATTGCAGATAATCCATTGCATGGTGCAGACGAACATCCGCCAATAGCCTTTGATAGCTGGTTCCCTGCTGCGTCAGTTGCCTCTGCAGGCCGCGCTCGCTTTGCCCTTGAATAGCCGCAATTTGTGAGAGTTTTGGGCTGTTTGTCAGGTTTTTTCCAAGTTGGTTTTTCACCTGCTCAACTACTTGGCCGGCATAGGGTTCAACAACCGAAGGGCGCGCTATGTGTTTCAAAGGCCAAGCCAATACGTCTGCAGCAATCATGATGCTGTTATGGGGTTGGCTGAACCGGCACTGGGCTCTGAACCCCTGCTGGTATGTTTCCGCCTGATAATCTGCGGGTCTTGCGTGCACAAAGCACACTTCCATCACCGGAATCAGTCGACCGGTCAGTTGTTCCGCCAGATGAATAATGCCTGCCAGCACACTCTCACACACCAGCCGAGCTGCCTTGTGCTGCTGGAAGTTGGCGCGCCAGAGAAAGCGCACATTACCGCCATCCGACTCCAAGCGAGAGGTGCCCAAGCGGTGTACCAGACGTTCCAATGCCATAACCTGTTGCAGTGCGTGGCGCAGCGTTAAGGATTTGGCGCGTATATTGGCCAGAGCCTGCCCCAACACATCAAAGTTTTCCAGACCGGCATTTTGCCCTGTCTTTATGCCGAGCAGAGGGTCCTGTAGCAGATCACTGGCGCTGAGAAACAGCCGAAAGTACTCATCTACGATTACTTTTTTCGGCGGGTTAATCATCCAGAGGTCGGTGACAGAGGCCGCATCGGCAAGCGCTGAGAGGCGACCGCCTTGCTGCAGATAAGCCAGCAGAACAGGCTGAATGTAAGGCCCGACCACATAGTTGGCAGGATGACTAACGGAAGCATCTGAAGACGAGTGGTTGTTCATTGGTGTCGTTTTTTAGCAATTTATATTCGTAATCTAACAATTAAGAGCGGATAAGTCAGGCTAAGATGCTTTTCAGTCAGCTATTCAACGATACGAATACGGTTACAAAAGGGGTGGCGTATGAGCAGCATTCTTGAAAGCAGCGCTATTGACGGCAGTATCATCAAGCCGGTCACGCATTTCGATGGGGCTCGAACGTGCCATACCCCAGCAAATACGCTTTCCTGAACTGCAAAGTTGTTCCCACACCGTTTATTCATATTCTCAATCGCGTTTTTATAGTGCAGGTTGATAGCGAAGAGGGCGTGAAAACGATACTGCTGTCGCCTTCAGATGCTGAAGCAAATGCAGAAACTCCCTATTTCAAGAAAATGATCGACAGGGCAGGGCCGCTCAAGGAATTGGTGAGGAAGTTTATCGCGCCCGAAATCAATACTGTAGAGGACTGTCTTCAACAGGTTGGCTTAACACCAGAAGACGTGGATTACATCAGTTACGACCACCTGCATACCCAGGATATTCGTCGCTGGCTAGGCGATGCCAACACTCCGGGTTTGTTTCCTAATGCGAAACTGCTGGTGATGAAAGAGGAGTGGACGGCCGCCAACTTTCTGATGCCGCCACAATTTGACTGGTACTGCCCTAATGGCCTGGCCGGTGTCCCGGAAGATCGCATCATTCAGCTTGAAGGAGATGTGATGATTGGCAAAGGCTTGGCGCTGATCCGCACACCTGGCCATACCGTGGGCAACCATTCTTTTGTGGCACATACCCCGGAAGGCCTAAAGGTGACTAGCGAAAACGGGGTTGGGCCGGATTGCTACGCGCCGGAGCATTCCCGCATTCCCGGGCTACAGGCCAACAGTCACCTATGGTGACTTGAGCTTTGGCTCGGTGCAGCGCAAGCAGTAAACCTGGGTTTTCTGCAGCCGTAGGTGATCCATGAGTTCAGGTTTTCTGGAGCGATTATGAATGTATTCGGATACTGGGATGGGTTTTATAACGATCCCTGGTTCTGGCAGTTCCCCATGGCCACTCTAGCCATCAGCATGGTTGCGTTCCTGATAGTCGCAACGCCCTGGACGATCGTTGCCTGGTTAGATCCGGTGTCGCTGAGGAAATATAAAATTCAGCAGAAGCCGTTTGAGGTCAGGAAATTCTTGCTGCCCTCACTTGGGCGCATCCTTATAAATAACATTATCCTGGCGTCGCTTTTGGTGCTGAGCTGGCCATTGTTAAAACTTACTGCTGTGCACAACACCGAGTTGCCGGCCTGGTATGTGATTTTGGCCCAATTGGTGTTTTTCGTATTGCTGGACGACTTTCTGTATTACTGGATGCATCGGTACATGCACGAGAACAAATGGTTGCTCCGGAACGTGCACAGCGTACATCACCGAATTCGAAATACCTGCGGCATTAACGGTAACTACGTGCACTGGCTGGAATATTCGTTGACAGCAACGTTGACCTTGATTGGGCCAGTTCTTCTCGGCGCGCACGTTTATGTGATCTGGCTGTGGGTGGTTATCCGGCAGATAGAAGGCGCAGATGGCCATATTGGTTATGATATCCCGTGGAACCCTGTGCACCTTCTCCCCGTGTATGAAGGCCCCGTCTATCACGATTTTCATCACGCCAAGTTCAAAGGCAACTACGCCGGTTTCTTACCCTATCTTGATAAATACATGGGTAAAACACACATTCCCGCGTACCTGAGATACCTTAAGGCGAAGAGAAATGGGTTAACGGCTGCAGAGATAGCAAAGCTAAACGGGGCGGAACTCAATCCCAGTAGGGTGGGTCACCAAAATACCCGTCAATAAAGTCAATAAAGCTCCGAACCTTACTCGCCAGCAGTTGCCGATGTGCATACACCGCATAGAGCCCCATGGGCTCCAGTTCATACTCTTGCAGGATAACCTGCAGCTTTCCCTCTTTGATTGCCGGGCCTGAAATAAACGTGGGTTGCAGGGCGATCCCTGCTCCCGAAATAGCCGATTCGACCAATACGTCGCCGTTGTTGCTGGTCATGCCGCTGCTGTTGTTCTGGCCGTTGTTTTGCAACCACCGGTGCAAGGATTGGCTGGAATCCAGCTCTATGTAGCTGTAGCGCAGGTAACGGTGGCCCTGAAGATCCTCCGGGTGTTGGGGGGTGCCATTTTGTTTCAAGTAGGCCGGAGAGGCGCACATCACAATTCGCACCGGAGCAATCCGTTTGGCGATCAATGAGGAGCTTTTCAAATGGCCGATCCGCAGTACTACGTCGAACCCCTCTTCAACCACATCGACTTTGCGGTCGTTCAGCTGCAGATCGATACCTACGCCCGGATGGGCTTTCTGGAACTCGCTCAGCAACGGTGCCATGTGACGGATAGCGAAGGAGACAGGTGCACTGATCCGCAATAGACCCTGAGCCCGGGTTTGCAGGTCTCCGATTTGGCTTTCCATTTCATCGATGTCGTTCAGCACCTGTTGAGCTCGCTGATGATAGCTCGTTCCCGCTTCGGTCAGGTGGATCTTGCGGGTGGTTCGGTTGAGCAGACGTACACCCAAATGTTGCTCAAGTTGAGAAACGTATTTGCTGACCAGCTGTGGGGACGTTTCCAGCCGATCGGCGGCGCGGGTGAAGGCGCCCTCGCTCACCACCGTAACGAAAGCGCGCATGGCATTGATGCGATCCATAGGAGGTCCTGTATCTTTAGTATTCGGACACTATCAACAATTCATTGATAATAACGCAATGATAAGCATCTTAGTCTTTCGATTTGGCGATAGTAAAGTAGGTTCATCATCTGGAGCGAGGCTTCAGGGGGAAATCAACAGACCAAGGTTTGAGGGATTAAAATGAACTCCAAATTTGCATAAGCATTGTTCAGTTCCAACGGCGGTTATGTCTCTCTGGTCTTACGTGTACCGGTTTCTGATGGCTTTAACGAGCATCCGCTTTCGGAGCAGTTGCGGCCTACCATAAGGTAAATGAGGGTGGGTCTGAAAAGGTCGTCCTGGTTCCTTAAGGCAATATGATCTTACCGTTACGATCTACTCGAAACAGGAGATTCTACAATGATTGAACTTCGACCCCACAGCGAACTGGGCGGCGCCCACCATGGCTGGCTAGATACCCGCCATCATTTTTCATTTGCTGAGTACTACGATCCAAAGCGCATGCACTGGGGGAATCTCAGGGTATGGAATGATGACACGATTGCTCCGCAATCTGGTTTTCCGCGTCATCCGCACCGCGACATGGAAATCATCACCTATGTTCGCAAGGGTGCTATTACGCACCAGGACAATCTCGGAAACAAGGGCCGCACCGAGGCCGGAGATGTACAGGTGATGAGTGCCGGAACAGGCATTGCTCACAGTGAGCTCAATGAAGAGGACGAGGCCACCCAGATTTTTCAGATCTGGATCATGCCCAATGAAACCGGCCTTCCTCCGGCCTGGGGTACCAAGCCGTTTCCCAAGGGCGAGCGCAGTGGGTCTTTTGTCACCCTCGCCAGCGGTTTGCCGGGTGATGATGAGGCGTTGCCGATACGCACGGACGCCAGGCTGGTAGCAGCAACTGTGGAAGCAGGACAGAGTGTCGAATACCGCATCGCTGAGGGGCGCAAGGTTTATCTGGTGCCGGCGAGCGGCAAGATAGAAATTAACGGAGTAGTTGCCTCTGCTGGCGACGGTGTCGCAATTAGCGACGAAGTGCTGCTTAAGGTTAGCGCTCACGAAGACAGTGAACTCGTACTGGTAGACGTTGCATAAGCAACAAGAAGTACAGATTCACCTTAATCAATGCAAAAGAGGAAGCATAAATGACTAAAATTCTGATTGTTTATTATTCTATGTACGGCCATATGGAAACCATGGCGCGCAAATAGCAGCCAAGCTCAACAGCTGATAAACCAGCTCAGCGCCGTTGGAAGGGTAAGCCCCTCCAACGGCGCTGAGTGATGTTTGCTTCAGCTCCGTGGCTTTGTCCCGTAACTATTCCCTGTATACTGCGGCTATCAAGAACGACCTGCCGTTACGGGGAAATCAGTTTGTCTGTCGAGACTGTAAGCTACGGATTAGAAAGCATCGTCCTGCACCACTCCTTCAAGCAAGTGAAGGGACGAACCATCAAAATCGACTGCCGCGAACGCACGCACCTGGGAGGTGTGAACGGGGCGGGTAAAACCTCTGTCTTGGCGCTTGTCCCGGCTTTTTTTGGCGAAGAGCCAGAGCGGATAGTCACCAAGGCCTCGGGCAAGCTGTCCTTTCTGGACTACTACCTGCCCACCTTTCAAAGTCTCATCATTTTTGAGTACCGCCGGCATACGGGGCTCCACTGCGCCGTAATGTTTCGCCATGCTCAGGGAAAACCCTGTTACCGATTTATAGCCGGGTCTGCAGAAGAAACCTTCTTCGCACCAGAGATCAAAGAACTGCTTCAGGCTGGCGCCAGCGCAGACGACGTATTCGCAGCGCTTCGTAGGCAAGGCACAGCGGTTTCGAAAATCATCGATACAATTACCAATTACCGGGCAATTATTCAGCGCAACCAAAAACTGCTGAAGCGGCTTCCTGCGGATGCCCGAGCGCTTCGTGCGCTTGCGGCCGAATTTGGCCTGGGTGACAGCGACACCCAGATGACCAACATTGAACGGCTGACCCACGTGGTGCTGAATAAGCATCGGCTTTTGAGCAGCTTTAAGGCGATGATCTGCGAGACGCAGTTTGAAAACATCCACCAGCACGCCAAGCCCCGGGCCATTGATCGCAAAGATTTGATTGCGGATATACAGAGTCTTTCTGCCTTCGCAGGTGAGGAAGAAAAAATCCGTGAATGCCTGAGAAAGGACGCCGAGCGCAGAGCGATACTTGAGCAAGCTGATAAAACGGTCGCCAACCTGTTTGCAACGGTTGAGGAAGCTCGGGAGAAAGTGGGTGAGCTGGGCCAGCAGAAGGAGCGGCTTGAGACGCAGAGAACCGATAGGCGAGCGGAGTTTGAAGGCGGCGACCACCAGTTGGCGCGGCTGGTGACCAACCACAATGCCGATTTCGAAACTCTGGATGGGCGAGTAGCGGCTCTGCACCAGCAGAACGATAAGTATGAAGCCGATGAATTGCCAGACCTGGCGCAGGGTTTTGATAACCTGGCCGATTACCGACAGCGCCAGGCAACCGCTCAGGCAGATTACGACAGCCTGACCGGTAAGGCGTCGGCCATTGAGGGCGAGTATGAGCTTGAGAAGCAAAGCATCCAGCGCGAGCATGAGAAGCATCAGGCCCAGCGCCAGCAACGCCTAAGAGAGGCCAGTGATGCGCTGACCTCTGCCAAGCACGCTTACGATTTGAAGCTGAATGCGATCAAAACGAACCAAGTGACAGCGGTTTCGGAATACAAAGATACCCGCTCAATGGAGCGCTCGGAGCTGACGAACGAACAGGCCCGCCTGTCGGCACTTAGGCAAAGCCCCGGCCAGACGGAAGCAGAGCAGCAGGAGATTGCGGTCGCTGAGCAGGCCTCGGAAGAAGCCTCTGAACAGGTCTCCCTGGCGCACGAAAATCGTTTGGAAGCCGGCCGCAAAAGGGATCAGGCGGATCGCGACTGGAAATCGGCCCAGGAACAAGTTCAGCACATGGATGTAAAAGTCCAGGAGCTGGAAAACAGGTTTAACGAGCTTCAGAAGCAGATCGCACCCGAAGACGGTACCTGGTTATCACAGTTGCGTGCCCAGGATCCAGAGTGGGGCAGCCGCTTGGCGAAGGTTGTTAATCCGCAGCTTCTGCACAGAAAAGATCTCACGCCTACCCGCGATCTTGATGCCAGTGGCACAGCTGTTATGGGCTGGCAACTTGCCTTGGATGCTTTGCCAGTACCGGATTTTGCCGCCTCCGAAGATGCGTTGCAGGAACGTAGCCGAAGCATAGATGCGGAACGCCAGGCTGCAATCAAACAGCGGGCGGAAACCGAGCGCGACGCCCAGCGCCGGCACGAAACATACAAAGCCCGTGCGGAAGCTGCGGATCGGCTGGAAACAGAGTTTTCGCTAGTTGAGCGTACTCGCAGCAACGCTCAGAACAAGCTCGCCAATGCGCGCCAGCGTGTCAAAGAAGCACAAGCTGCTCGGATTGCAAAGATCACAAAGGATCTGGATGCGGTTCAGCACACGCTGAAAGCCTTTGATGAGCAAACTGGCGAGGGTATTCGCGATGTTGAGTCCGGCTTTCAGCAGCAGATGCTGGATATGCGTGGACATTGGGCAGAGAAAGAATCTGAGCTGAAATCCAGCATAGATCAGCAGGGTGAGCTGATTGCATCGGCAGAGGCGGAGCATAAAGCACGGCTCAAACAAAAACGTCAGATATACGATCAGCGCCTTTCTGAGGAAGGTATTGATCCGAAGGTGGTTCAGAAAGCGCGAGCGACGCTGGCAAAGCTCAAAGACACCGTCGAAAGCATTGTGGCGTCTGAGGATTTGGTGCGTGGCTATCGAAAATGGCGCGAACAGGAGTGGAGCAAGGTTGAGGCGCTTACCGAACAAACCAACCAAGCTAAGGCGCAGCGTGAGGCTGCTGTCCGAAAGCGCGAGGAAGCAGAGCGCTCGTGGAAGGAGCAAGACAGCAAGCTGAAGATCTCGATTGCAGAGCACCAAGGTGCAATTAAGGTGCTACGGGATCAAACCGAAGCTGCAGAAGGCATGCTCAAACACTTTCCGGAAGAGACACTTGCTGAAGGCTTCCCAGGTAATATCGGCGATCTCACCCAGGAGCTTCAGGGTGCCTACCAGAAGTTGGAGCAGCTGCGCAAAGAAGTGGTGGGAACATTTGACCAAGCCACCGCCATTTTGAACCGGTATGACAACACCCAGATTCAGCAGGCGTGGCAGAAACTGTCGGCACACAGGCGCGGCCAGATGACCGGCGATGTGCTGGACCATGAAGAGAGCTTTAAGCTGGCGCGGGTTCCGGATTTGCGTGAGCTATTGGATACCGATATTCCCCAGTTGCGTGATGCCTTGATTGATCAGTTTGTCTCAGAGGCCGGTAGCCTGGTGAAGTATTTCGACAGCCTGGAGGTAATGGCCCGTGAGGTGAAAGCGGTTTCCAGCCTGCTGAAGCGAAAGATCAACACAGACCAACAGATAGAAAGCCTCAGCGATATTCAGGTTGTGCTCGAACCCCGAATCTATGAGGACGAAACCTGGCAGCCCCTGAAAGAGTTTGTGGAGCAGTGGCAAACATGGGTTCACATGAACCGCCGCTCACTGCCAAGCGATGCCATTTTAAGGCGCTTCAAGCTGGTTTCCGACACTCTGAATGATGCCAAGGTGAAGGACAGTGTCGAATCGATGATCGACATGCGTCTGGAAATGAAAGAGAACGACCGGCAGGTGGTGATCCGCACAGACGCCGACTTCCTGTCTGCCAGTTCCACCGGACTGACGTACCTTGCGATCATGACCGTGTTCATGGGGCTTACGCGTTATCTGTGCCCGGATTTGAACACCCGCATCACTTGGCCCATTGATGAGCTGGCCACGCTCAGTCCTAATAACATTTCCCATCTGGCCAATATGCTCGAAGCCAACAACCTGACCATGATTTCCGCCTGCCCCAAACTGGATCGAAGCTTGCGCAAGTTCTTCGAGAACAAAATCTCACTCAAGCAGGGCCGGGTTCATACCTACGAATCGTCTACCCGCGAAGGAAAGCATGCGCAGATGTTCAACAGCGTGAGCCAGGGTGGGCAAGGAAAAGCAGAAGAGGTGACAAGCCATGAGTAGTCCGTTATTCGAGCGAACTGTGACGGCCCTGCTGCAGGAACGGGTGATTTGTGAAGTCAGTGACGACGAGCTTTATAACTACCTGCTTTTACCGGGCAATCAGGACGCGGTAAACCGGTTTCTAGGGCAGATTAACCGAACACTGCGCCAGACAAGCGCTCACGACGCCTTTGTTTGTGCGTACTTGGACACCTCGGACGCAGACACCAAAGAGGCGATCCGCCATCAGTTCCGGGATGTAGCCAACAATCTTGAGGCGTTTGTGCAGTTCCTTCGGCTGGTAATGATGCTGGAAGCAAACGATCGCCCGATTCTACCCGGCGACAAGCTATCTGAAGGCGCCATACTGGATCGCATTGCAGCAGCCCCGGCACTGGAGTCCAAATTGCGGTCGTTGGCGGAAAAAAAGGTGTTTCACACCAAGCGTGCAGATTCGGCCGGCCAAATTCGTGCGGTTCTCTCGAGCCTGGAGAAAATGGGATACCTGAAGCCTGTTGGCACCAGCGGGAGCCTTTTTCGGGCCACCGGCCGTTGGAGCTGGCTGTACGACGCCATGACGTTTATCCAGACCCACGAAGGTATTCAGGGATCTGACGAAGCAGACTCTGAGCAGATGAGGCTCCACTAATGGCTCGCGCTCAAGATGCCCATGGCACCCTCCGGGCCTTGGCCAAGTATGGTGAGGCGATTCTGGAGGCGCACCTGCGAAACGGCAATCGTGTGCCCGATTCGGATGACAACCTTGGCCTGATCGAAACCCTTGAACACCATCGCCTGGTGTGGCGCATTGGTGAATCCGAAGATTTACAGCTGAAAAAAGTTCTGGTTCAGTTTCTGGATCACATCACCGAATCGGAGAGGCGCCGCTACGCCAGTGCCCAGGTGCATATTCTCTGGCAGCAACTCAGTGAGCTGTTCCAGGAATACAAAGAGGCCAAGAAGCGATCGGCTTTGAGTGATATAGATCGGCTGGAAGGTGAAATCAAGGAATGCCTTGCGGATGTGATCGAAGACATCCGAAATGCAACGGATGCCTTCGCAACCTACATCAACACCGGCTTCGCCTACATCACCGATCTGAACTTGCGCATCCGTGAGAACGAGCGGGTTATTGAGCGCGCAGGGCGCCTGATTACCTTGTTTGAGAGCTTTCGTATTCGGGAGCTGGCGGAGCAAGCAGGCTCTGATGCGTTCCTCAAACGGCTGTTGCTGAGACACCTGCCGGCTACACTGGAGTCTTCACAGAAGAACCTCTCCTACGCCCTTAACCAGCTGCGTAAAATGCTGGTGCGCATGCGCGAGGATCAGCGGCTGAGCCGAATGGTTGGAGCCTTTGAGGCACACTTCATTAACAACCGGGGCTTTGAGCCTGCCATTGACCATCTGGATTTGAGGCATGTTCCGGAATTCCTGAATACAGTAGCCCCGTTCCAGATAAAGGGCTTCGGCGATATTTACGATTCCTCCGATGACCTTGAGCTGATAGAGATTGCAGCAAAGGCTCGCACTGTTCCCGTTGAAATTGAAGACGAACCCATTCCGGATGACGTGAATACCGTTAACTTTGACGTAGCAGGTGAAACGGAAGTTGAAGACGACGACCCAGTAGAAGAGGCAATTGAGGAGCTGATCAAGCTGGTTGTAGACGGAGCTCTTGGTGAGCGAACCATTCTTGCCTCTGAGGCGCTGACCAGCACGGGCCTGGGGATAGATAAAGCCGACTGGCTGCAGGCCATTGTCTCGGAAATTGAATCATTGCCCGACGGTGATCAGAGGCACATTGAAGTGGTCTATCACCAGATTCCGCACCGGGTTTATCCAGATAATGTCATGGTTTCTGACCTGACTCTGAGGCACAGCAATGCCGGCTGAAATCGCTGCCATTGAGCGCCTGCTAAGGGGCGGTAAGTCGAAGGTTCAGCGTAATCAAACCTGGGAAAAGATCTGCGCAGAAAACGGAGTAGGGCGAGCTTTAGGCAGGGAAATCCATTTTACGCCCTTAGACAAGCAACGCTTGCGAGAATACGTTGTGGCCGAGCATGGCCTGGACCCGCAGTTTGACACCCGCGCCGGTGGCCGCATGACGATGGCGCGTCTTGATGCCAGTGAAAAGCTCACCCCTGATTCAGTCTTCGGCCAGCTGCTTGTACTGGCAACTGCAGGTGCGGCAAACGTAAGGGTGAGTGGTGAAGACGTCACAACACCTCAGGGGAGTGTAGTCAGCGTGCGGCCGGATTTCCTGGACGCCGAACATCTTCAAACTCAGAATTTGGTGATCATCGAAAACGGAGGTTTGATGCCCTACTGGTCGGATTTCCAGCTACCTGGGTCCTGCAAGAATTCAGTCATTCTGTACCGTGGGCACCGGGAAAATGTCCGTGCTGTTGCAGACATAGTTAGCCGTCAGCCCGCAGACAAACTGGCGTGGTTTTTCGATTTCGACCCATCCGGGCAATCCCTCGCACTCGATCAGGGCAAAGGCAGTACGCTTGTACCCTCCAGCTGGCGTGAACTTGGCAGGCATACGCCATTTAACCAACCCAAAGTCCACCGTAAGCAATCCGCAGCTCTGAAAAGACTGAAAGACCGAGCCACCGGAGAGCTTCTCGCCATTGCCGAACATATGGCGAGCCAGGAGCTGGCGGTGATGCAGGAGCATTTGGTTCGGCGGAATATACTACTTGCAGAGCTGCCCTTGGCGTACGGACGCACCCTCCGCTAAATGTCCATAAAAACTACGCTGGCCCGAGAGCCCGGGATAGATGTTTTGTCTCGCGCCCGAGCTTCGTGGAATACGAAATGGAGAATGGCCAGATTACCCGCGGCAAAGCTGGGGAAGACTGCTTTGTTTCCTGGAGCGGGACTGATCAGATGCCTGCAATCAGAGAATGCCTTTAAGCCTTTTTAATACCGGAATACAACCCCGAAATATCATCTGTTATTTTTTTATCCCCTCTAAAAACCTGCACATTAAGAGCTGGGCGAAAATTTGCCTGGACAATCAACAACTCGCGTTAATTTAGTCGTCACATTACCGATTTCTGACGGAATATTGACGATTTCTTAACTAGATTGATGACGGGTATCACATCGATAATTCGCGGCGTTTTGTATAATTTATCAAATCCGACGATTAATTGGTGTTAAATAGATATGAAACGCGTCATTAAAATGTCAAAGGCATGGATCGCCGCGTTTACTTTTGGGATTGTGCTTACAGGGTGTGGTGGTTCTTCTGATTCTACCGATGCAAGCGCAGGGGCTGGCTCTTTAGGATCAGACACGGGAGCTTCTGTTGGTGAGTCGATTCTTCCCGAGGCGAAGAGAGCAGCAGTCCTCAGCTGGAGCGCCCCTAGGTCCAGGGCAAACAATCAGGACATCGAGTTATATGAGCTCGAAAAATACATTATTAGTTATGGCCAAGATGCTGAAAGCTTGAACCGCGAGGTTATCGTACCTGGAGAGGGTGGGGTGGATATGGCTCACAAAATCAGTGGCTTGGGCGCAGGAACTTGGTATTTCAGCATTTCGGTAGAGGATACTGATGGTTTAAGGAGTGCTCCTTCTATCACGGTCGAAAAGACGTTTGAATCCTGAACGTTCATGCCATCGGGCTGGCAATCGGAAGTTTAAGTGTAAAAGATGAACCTTCCCCGGGGCTGGAGACCACATAAATCTCCCCCCGGTGTTTCTCTACCACTGTTTTTACAAATGAAAGCCCCAGCCCGGCACCGTGAATACCCGCCAGCTCGCTGCGCTTTTGCCGGCGGTAACGGTCAAACAAATGGGGCAGTTCTTCTGGGTCTATGCCAGTACCGTCGTCTGCAATCGTCAAGCATGCCTGATGCCCGGCACGAAACACCTGAATACTCACAGCAGAGCCCGCTGGGCTGTACTGCACAGCGTTGGTTAGCAGGTTGATGACTGCTCGCTCAAGTAGTTCTGCATTACCCCGTAACCAGAGGTCCTCCGTACCTTGCAGCTGCAGGGAGATGCGCTTCTCCACTGCTTGCTCACTCACGCTGTCGCGAGCATTTTCTACAATGGCCAGGAATTCGCATTCATAAAAACGGGTTTCTGTTAGCTGCTCGGCGCGCGCCAATTGAACGAACTCTTCTGCCAGGTGGTAGCTTCGCCTTGCCAGTCGCCCCAGTTGTTCTAGCTGGCTTTGGCCGATATGCGTGGGGTCACGCTTCAACTGCTCAATAAGTGCCAGTTGTGACACCAGAGGCGAGCGTACATCGTGGGAAATAAAGTCTATGGCCTCCCGGTGTTGGCGCTGCTGCTCTCTCAGTTCGGATATATCAGAAATGTTGGCAATAATGCCGTATTGCGCACTGTCTGGAAGGGCAAAGGGCGCGAAGTGAATGAGGAAGTCTTTATTCCGTATTTTCAGATCTACCGTTCGGCTTTGCAGAAGGGTGAGCGTTTCAGACACAGTTTCATGCCAAGGTGGCGTTTCCCGTGGATCGTGGCCTTGCAAAAGGCGCGTCAGAGGCAGCCCGCCTAAACTGGGCATGGGCTCCCCAAACCACTCCTCAATATGGCCGTTAGCAAAGCGGATGATGCCTAGTTCATCGGTCACTATGATGCCATCAGGCATACGCTCGAAGCTGCGGCGGATAAACTCTTGAATATGGTTGAGGCTCTCGGTGGCTACTTTAACGCGCTCAATACGCGCCGAAATAGTATCGCTGGGCCTGATCTTTTTTGTAATAGGGCTCGTGTTGGAAAGCGTCAGTCGGCGTAGATAGCGTTGAATGGCCTCTCTGCTAAGGCCGTTGGGCAGGGTAAAGCCCAGTGTGTAGCAAGCGCCGCCGCGGTATAGCTGAACCCAGCTCTGGTTTCCTTTATGCAGCCAGACCCCGGGCTCCAGGTTGTCTGGAACCTCGGCGAGGCTCAGGTTTTGGGTGGAGAGAATGTCACCACCTTCGGCCAGCAACCAGCCTTCTGGTTGAAACAGTGCCTGAAAATGTTCTAAAAGCTGTATGGGTGCGCGCTTTGCTGGCTCGGGCAAGGCCACTCTTGGGCTACGAACCAGCTCATCCAGTTGTCGGTTGAGGAACTGGCTGGTCATGGTCAGGCGTAAGCCGCTGGCTATGGGGAAGGCGAGCAAGGGGATAATCAGCGCGTGGGCGACAGGAAGCCATACCCGGAATCCGGCCAGCAGAGCTGTGTATAAACCGATAATGCAAGCGCCGGCCGCAATACATGTAATCAGAGTGCGGGCATGGCGTATTCGCGGTAATAGTACAGCCAGTGACAGAAGGGTGATAGCCGCCAGGGCTATGCTGGCCCATGCAGGGGCCGGGGTGATAAGAAGCCCTTGTCGGTTTGCTGAAAAAATATTTGCGTGGAACTCTACTCCGCTCATGGGTTGGCTTAGCCCAGAGAACGCTGTTGGCAGAACGTCCCCCAGCCCGGCTGCCGTGGCTCCTACAAAAACGGTCTTGCCACTGAATGCATCCGGGGCCGGAGACGCACTAAGCACATCGTTGTAGGAATAGGTGGGAAAGGTGCCCGCGCCGCCAGCAAGCGGAACAATTCGGTAATCGTTGCGCACGTTCACAAACGAAGGTAACCCTTTTGTATCGGGTTTCCTGGGGCCCACGCCAGAGGCCGCAAGCGCAAGACTGGGCCAAAGTTGGCGCCCCATGCCATTGAACAGGTAAAGCCCTCTGGCGATACCGTCATGGTCCAGCTCCACGTGGGCGTGGCCAAGGCCTGTGGCTGCATTGATCAGTTTACTTGAAGGCAGCTGTTCGCTGAGCAGTACGCGGGAACTGGAGGGTGACAGGTGCAGTGGCAGAATAACCTTGCCATGGGCCTGCATGGCGAGTTTAAGCAGGGTGTCGTCTGTAGAAGGTTCCGTGAACAGTACGTCAAATACGATGGTTCCTGCGCCCGCCTGTTGCAGTTTTTTGATAAGAGCTGCATGGGTTTTTCTTGGCCAAGGCCAGCGGCCTTGCTGGGCGAGACTGAGATCGTCTATGGCAACGATGGCTACATTGGGAGAGGCTGCAGCGGGGCTGGCAAGCATGGCCGAGTCCAGAAGCCAGTAATCAATACGCTGTGGGATATTCGACATTTCGGCGAGCAGAAATACGAGCAGGAGCGCCAGGCCGAGTGTCCACGGAGTCGTTTTTATTGGCAACCAGTCCCGGTTCATGAGCCCTGCTGTTCGTGTCGATTATTCGATATTATTCCAGGTACAGTTCCCTCCCTGGTCCCCAGCGGCTTTGTAGTGGGCCGTCAGAAAGTGCTTTCAGGCGCACAAAATACCGCCTTCCGGGAATAAGACGCAAGGCCGCTGTTGTATCTGGCAGCGTAGCCTCCTTAATAACGCGGTTAAAACTCGGCTCTTCTGCCAGTTGTAATCGGTAATTAACGGCTGTATCGACCTTCTGCCAGAACACGCGAACCTGACTTTCTACGTAGTTAATGCTGATAATGCGCACCGGCGGAAGTGTACCGTTTACGACCAGTTTGCGCGGCTGCGTTGTAGCTACTGAATTTCCACCGGCTTCTGTTACCACGCGCCAGTAATACTGGCCGGGCCCCAGCGGGCGAGATGGCAGTGCGGTTGTGCCTGGTGCCCATTCGCTGGTCGCGACTAAGTTTTGGAAGGTATCGTCTTCCGCAATCTCAACCCGAGCCACTTCGTTTTTACCTTTGAGAGCCCAGCTGAATTCTGGCATGTCGTCATTTACACTGCCGCCATCGTCGGGCGCTAGCAGGTGTGCTGAGCGAGCCTGTAAATCAACTTCTATGGGAAGTATGCCGGGCATTCCTGCCATGCCATGTTGGCCAAGAACCGCCAGGTGAACCTCGTACTGGCCGTTATCCAGGCGGCCGATATCGAAGCGATTCCCCCTTATTTCCCGGCTCTCGACCCAGCGCCCGCTTTGGGTTTCAAAAACATCCAAACGGTAGTTCGTTGCTGAACTTTGCTTCCACGTCAGTTCCGCGGGAAGCTGAGTGAGCACCTTTGGGAGCGGATTTATTTCTGGTGCCGGGGGCATCTTGCGAATATTCAGCTTGCCTCTGTTGCCATTATTATTTGCAACAGTTGCGCTGTAGCCAGCAGGAATTCGATGGGTTTGGTTTGGCGCCCCGAAATCGACTACGCCTTCGGTTACCTGCAAATGTGTGCCTTGTGGCCCAGTTTTTAGTGAGAACGCGGTACCGCGAACGGCGGCGACGGCAGAGGGGGTTTCAATTTCAAAGCGGGCACCGCCTTCGATTACTGGTTTAACGCGGGTATGGACTTCTCCGCGGTTCAGTCTCAGCCGTGTGTCTACCATGCCGGACTTGCCGTACTGGGTCAGGCGATTGAAGATTAACCGGGAATCCGGGGATAGGCGAACTTCCGAGCCATCGGCCAGGGTAACGGTTGCCGCACCCATTGCGGTGAGCACTTCGTCGCCCACTCGTATCAGAGTGTTTTCCGTTAAGGGCTTTTTCGTGCCATCCATGCCGGAAATTAGCTGCACGCTACCGGAAACCGATGTGACACGCGCGGGATTGGGTTGTCTCTTCAGCCACGATAGAGGGATGCGAACGCGATCTCCCTCGCCAAGCATAGCGGCGTTTTCGATAGCGTTATATTGAAGCAACCGGTCGGCACTATGGCTTTTAACCAGAAGATCACTGGCAACCTCGGTAAAGCTTTCGCCAGGTTTTAGGGTGTAAATCCATTCAGGAACGGCGTTGCCGGCGGTGCTTGATGCGGCGGTCGCCGAGCCACGGGTAATAGAAAGCTCGGCACACGCGGGCGTGCCCAGCACCAAAAGAGCCAGTGCCAGGAACGCTTTCGCGAGAAACGGTATCGGGCATTCAGTCATTTTAAGTCTGTACTTCCCGATCTGCTGCCTGGGCCTCATTTATGTTGGTGTTCATAGCCTCCAGGCGATACCCGCGCTGGTAGATTGTCTTGATGCGGAAGCCGTTTTCTGGGTTAAGGCCCAGCCGGCGCCGCAAACGACTCATGTGAGTGTCGACAGTCCGGGTATTTATATCCCTTGCCATTCCCCACACTCGTTCCAGGAGTACTTCCCGCGTGAGAAGGCGGCCCTGATTCTGAAACAGGAACAGGGTTAGATCGAAGTCTTTGTCGGTCAACGCAAGCCCTTCGCCGTGCAGGGAGATTGTTCGGTGCTGCGTATTGATCTCAAAAGGGCCGTGTTTGAGAACTTCTTTTTCACTGTCTGGATTGGCACGGCGTGCCAAGGCGTTGATACGGGCCGCCAGCTCTGCCGCGCGCGCGGGTTTTGCGAGAAAGTCGTCTGCGCCTGCGTCCAGTGCCTGCACGATGTCGGCCTCACTGTCGCGCTGAGTGAGAAACACCACAGGAATCGGCCAGTTGATCTGTGCCCTTACGCTCTTCAGCACATCAATCCCTGTCATGTCAGGAATCTGCCAATCCAGAATCATCAGATCGTAACTGCGGTGTAGCGCCGCGCTGAGAAAGCTTTGACCTGTAGGAAAGCTGTCGCATTGGTGTCCGCGCTCAGACAAAATGGACTGAATGTGCTGCGCCTGTTCTTGTTGGTCTTCAAGCAGAGCGATGCGCATTGCGCCTCTCCTGGGGTAGATGATGTCTCATTGCGATTCTGTGTCGCGGGTAGCGATACAGGAAATCCTGCCGTATCAGTCAATTATCACAAATTGCTGCAATGTGTTCAGTGTCGTTATGTAGATTTGCGTAAACGAGTTGCAGGCTTGCCATCGTCGTCATCTAGTGTTTGTCGGCAGGCAGGAAAATTACTGCAGCCCCAGAACCAACCTTTTGTCCCTTTTCTGCGCACCATGGGTGAAAAACAGTGGGGACAGGGGATGGGCTTTTGTTCGGTACCATCCTCCGGTGTCGCGTCCTCAATGGGGCGTGTGCCACGGCAATCGGGGTAGCGAGTACAGGCGAAAAAATGGCCGAACTTGCCGTCTCTCTCTGTCATTGGTGAGCGGCATTTAGGGCAGTTGGGCGCCGTGCTTTGTTGCCTGGAAGCCGCAGCGCCAACAGAGCCCCCTACGAACTGACGAATTTCTTCTTTTAGCGCCTCCAGAAATTTACGGGGGTCGTCCTCGCCCCTGCGAATGCCGTCCAGAGTGGCCTCCCAAACGGCGGTTCGATCTGGCTTGCTGACAGACTCCGGTAAGGCGTTGATAAGCACCTTGCCCTTGTCTGTGGCTCGGATATGCCGGCTATCCCGGCATAGGTAATCCCGTTTGAACAACGTGTCTATAATGTTCGCGCGGGTTGCCTCTGTGCCCAAGCCGTCTGTCTCGCGCAGGGTTTTGCGTAACTCCGGGTCCGTCACAAAGCGCGCGATGTTAGTCATTGCGGATAGCAGTGTGGCGTCGGTAAAGTGCTGGGGCGGCTGTGTTTTGCGCTCGCTTACAGCGCTGTCTTCGCAGAATACAGGTTCGCCCTTGTCCAGGCGTGGCAGTGGGGATTTCTCAGTTTCTTTATTGCTGTCCCGAAGTTTCAGCTCCAGTGATTTCCAGCCTGGTGTCAGTACTGCGGTTTCTGTGGCGCGAAAACGATGTTCCGATATCCGCACGGTAAGACGGCCTTCGCGGTGTATGGCATCCGCCGAAAATTGCATCAGGTAATAGCGGCTGATCAGGCCGTAAATTCGTTGTTCTGCCTCACTGAGTTTGCCGTTGGCGACCGCGCGGCTGGTTGGAATAATGGCGTGGTGCGCATCAACCTTTTTGTCGTTCCAGGCCGCTGTTTTGCGGCGAAAATCAGCTTTGCTACAGGCATCTGCCAAATCTGGGGCTACCCGGGCAATCGCACCGGTAACCTGCTCCCTCTGGGCATAGTGCCCTTCGGGCAAATACCGTGAATCCGAGCGAGGGTAGGTGATGAGCTGGTGGCGCTCGTAAAGATTTTGCGCGATATCCAGTACGTCTTTTGCGCCCATACGAAATAGGCGGCCAGCCTCTATCTGCAAGGCGGACAGCGAAAACGGCAAAGGCGGTGCTTCGGGCCGATCTCTAAAGCGGGAATCTACTACAGTGCCGGGCCGGCTATGAACGCTGGCCGCAATGTGTTCGGCCGTTGCGCGATCAAGCAGGCGGTTTTCTTCATCCAGGTGGTCCTGAAACTGTTCGTCTGGGAGCCACTTGGCTTTGAAAACCTGTTGGTCGGCCTCTTCTTCCTGTGCTTTGAAGCGTGCTTCTATGCGGAAATAGGGCTTGGGGTCGAAGTGTTCAATGGTGTTATCCCGTTCCACCACAAGGCCTAGAACCGGCGTTTGTACACGGCCAACGGAGTAAACCCCCTGTTGCCCTTGCTGTTGGTAATTCAGCGTGTAAAAACGGGTGAGGTTGATGCCATAGAGCCAGTCGGCCCGCTGCCGTGCAAGCGCGGAGTGGGAAAGCCTGCGGAACTCCAGGTTGTCTCTGGGCTGCTGTATGGCTTTGGCAACGGCGGCGGGCGTCAGATCGTTTATCAGTATGCGTTTTACCGGCGCCTGAGTGCCAAAATATCGTATGACCTCATCAACCAGCAGCTGGCCTTCTCTATCTGGGTCGCCAGCGTGGACAATGGTGTCTGCTTGCCGGATCAGCGATTCCAGCGCGTTGAGCTGTTGCCGTACGCTGTCTTTGGGGGTGACCTGCCATGTGTCTGGGAACATGGGGAGGTCGTGCTTACGCCAGGTTTTCCAGGCGGGGTTGTAGCTGGCCGGCTCGGCCGGCTCTAGCAGGTGGCCTATGCACCAGCTTACCGTGGCGGCTTCACTGCCTTTGCCACAGCGGATCCAACCTTGGCCTTTTTGATAGGGGCCTGGGAGGGCGGCAGCAATTGCTCTGCCAAGGCTGGGTTTTTCTGCGATATACAGGAGCATGGTTTTTGGGGTGGTTTTATCTGGGATGAAGTGGATTGGGAATGTGGCTGTTTGGTCGTTGGGTGTCAAGGTTCGGGAGGCTGCATCTTCTGTAGTAGACTGTAGCTTTAGAGCTAGTGGGTGTGGGAGTTAAAAGGCTATGAAAATCCAGAATACAATCGAAGCCAAGCTGAGCGAGGCGTTTGACGCCAGCATTCTTCAGGTAGAAAACGAAAGCCATAAGCACAGTGTGCCGCCAAACTCAGAGACGCATTTTAAGGTGACCATGGTATCGCCAGCGTTTGCAGGGCAGATGAAGGTTAAGCGGCACCAGGGAATCTATAAATTGCTTGCAGAAGAATTGGAGATGGCCGGGGGCGTGCATGCACTGGCGTTACATCTATACTCTCCTGAAGAGTGGGAGGCTTCTGGGCAAGTTGCGCCCACGTCGCCAAATTGTATGGGTGGCTCCAAGGCAGATACACAACAGGCGGCCTCAGGCGTCCAAAATCAGAGCGGAGGGCATTCATGAGCCAGTTTTTTCAGATTCACCCAGAAAACCCGCAAAAGCGGCTGATCAAACAAGCCGTTGAGATTCTTCGCAGTGGCGGTGTGATTGTATATCCCACCGATTCGGGATATGCCCTTGGTTGCCATTTGGGTGAGAAGCCCGCTGCAGACAAAATCAAGCGAGTTCGTAAGCTGGATGATAAGCACAACTTTACATTGGTGTGCCGGGATCTCTCTGATATTGGGGTTTATGCCAAGGTGGATAACACTCAGTACCGACTGCTAAAAACCTTCACGCCTGGGCCCTATACGTTCATTCTGGATGCGACGAGCGAAGTGCCAAGGCGTTTGCTGCACCCTAAACGACGTACGATTGGCGTGCGGGTTCCTGATAACGCGATTGTTCAGGCGCTTTTGGGTGAGCTTGGCGAGCCTATTATGAGCAGTACGCTGATTTTACCAGGCGAGTCCGACCCCATGACGGATCCATACGATATACGCGATACCCTGGAACATGAGCTGGATCTGATCATTGATGGTGGTTTTTGCGGAATGGAACCGACTACGGTCGTGAACTTCACCGGCGATGTGCCAGCCGTTACCCGGGTTGGCAAGGGTGACCCTACGCCTTTTGAGGTCTAGTGCTTAGGCCCGGGTGTTGAGGTTAAACGCGTAGGCGCCTCGGTTTGTTGTCGCTCCAAATGGGTCGGCGGGGGCAGAGCGGCGCAGGGTGTCGTATCGGTGTACGAGATCCTGCAGCCCGTTAAACTGTTGGTTTTCACTGATGAGTGTGTCCAGCAGTGAGTTGTTAACGCCATAGGCCTGATTGAGTTTCAGGGCGTTATCCATGAAATGCAGTGTCGGTTCGTTGACGCTTAACCGGCTGAAGGCATCCGCAAAGTTTTTATTCAGGTTTAAATCATTTTCTATGCGAGTGCGGGTTTCTTCTACCAGCGTTCCGCCTACTTCAATCTTGCCGCTCTCGTTTTTATTAACGCTTACGGCTGTGGCCGAGTTCAGGTTGTATTCGGCAAGTTTGTGCCGCAGCGTCTCCCGTATAAAGGCAAGATCTTGCCCTACGGTCTGCTTGTAATCTGCAAGCGGTAATTTTTGCGATTTCAGCCGGCCCGCATCATCCACAGAGTTACCTGAGGGTGTGAAGCGGTCGTCGCCAGGGCCCGCGGGTTGCACGGTCTCTGCACTGCCAGCACTTTTTGCTGTTGGTTCTCCCGCGCCGTTTGCAGCTGGGCGATTCTCCAGGGATTGCTGGAAGCGGGTGCTTGCTTGAATAAGAGATGTCAGCAGTGACATGGCTTATATTCCTCCACCAGCACGCATACACGCGCCGGAAAATGATCGTCTGTTATCTACAGTAAGCATATTCCGGGCCAAGCAACGAACGTACGTGATTCTGACCTGAATCAGTAAAAATTTGACGCGTATCTATAAAGTTACCCGCCACTGTGCCGTCAATAACACTAAGCGTTTGAAAATGCCGGGTTAAGCCTGGTGCTCCTTGCTCATTTAATCAGGTTGTTATGAAAAACCAATATTCCATCCGTTTTCTGCTGCTCGCTGCCTTGGCCGCTGCGTTTTCACTCGTTCTGGTTTTTACCGTGCTCTATAGCGCTAACGCCCAGCGCAGTCACATGGAGGAGTTCAGTCACAAATATGTAGATGGCCTTGCCAAGTCCTATTTTGATGGACTGAACACCATGATGGTCACTGGCACGATCGGTAATCGTGACGTGCTTCGGGACAAGGTGAAGGCTCCAGAGGACGTGCTGGATGTAAGAGTGATTCGCAGTGACCAGTTAAACCAAATGTTTGGTAAGGGGACGAAAGCCGAGCAGAGGCGTGAACCTGAAGATCGAAAGGCCCTGGCGGGCCAACGGGTTGAGCGCTATTCAACTAACGAAGATGGGCGTGTTTATACGCTGATCAACCCTGTTATTGCGCGGGAGGACTACCAGGGTGTGAATTGCCTGGGTTGCCATCAGGCACAGGAAGGCGATGTTTTGGGGGCAATTCGTGTGGACTATTCTCTGGTAGAAAGTGATAACCGATTACACCAGCAATTGTTTGCCAGTGGTGGTATTCAGATCGCGATCTTTATTGTGGTGTTCTTCCTGACAGGTTTGGTTTTGAATCGATTGGTTTTCTCCAGGCTACGTCGACTTCAGAAAAGCATGGATGAAATTTCTGGAAACTCCGATCTCACGATTGAACTGGCTGTTTCCCGTAATGACGAAATTGGTTCAGTCTCTTTGGCATTTAATCGCATGATGGCAAAAATCCGTGAAAGCATGCATACGGTTATGGACAACGCTGCTCAGGTGGAGCAGGCCGCCCGCAGTATCGCGGCGAAAGCCGAAACCACTGGCCGTGAAGTGTTGGCACAGAAAGACAACACCGATCAAGTTGCCAGCGCAACCACAGAATTGGCCGCGTCGGCCGTTCAGGTGCGTGAAAATGCCAATCACACGACTCGCAAGTCGGCAGAAACCGCCGAGTCTGCCAGCAGTGGCGAGCAACTTGCGCGCAACGCGGTAGAAGGCATTGAGTCACTGAATGCGGAAGTACAGGGTGGCGCCCAACGCATCGAGGGTTTGAATCAGCGTACCAGCCAAATGGCCAAGATGCTGGAAGAGATCTCTAACATTGCTGAACAGACTAATCTGCTGGCGTTGAACGCTGCCATTGAGGCTGCCAGGGCCGGGGAGCAAGGGCGTGGTTTCTCTGTGGTTGCAGATGAGGTTCGTGCACTGGCGTCACGCACCCAGGTTTCTACAGAAGAAATCCGTAGCACCATAAACGGACTTAAAAACGAAGTTGTGGAGTGCGTGGCTACCATGCGCCAAGCCTCAGATATGGCCGGCGATCAGGTAGATGCTATTCTGAAAGTAGAGTCCGAATTGCAGAGCATAGCCACCGCTGTTCGCGAGATTACCTCTCTGAACCAAGAGATGGAGAGCGCGGCAAATGAGCAGAGCGATGTGTCAGAAGCCATTAATCAAAACGTGATTGAGATCAGTCGTTCGGCGGAACAGGCATCAACAGATGCGCAGGAAACGGCAGGTATTGCGGGTGATTTACTCGTAATGGCGGAGGCGCTTCGCGAAACTATTGAGCAGTTCCGGCTGGTCAAGAAGGATAGTTAACGGGGTGGCCTTTGCAGGCCACCCCGTAGCCGTTGCCCGTCGATTAGCCCTCACGGGCAACGTTAATGATCTTAAGATGGATATTGTTGCGGCCACGGATTGGCCACTCTATAGACTCTCCCACCGAAAGCCCGAGCAGGGCAGATCCAGCTGGTGCCAAGATAGAAATTTTACCTTCTCCTGTACCCACTTCATGTGGGTAGACCAGAGTTAATTCCTGTTCCTTGCCGCTATCCTCGTTTTGAAAACGAACACGGGAATTCATCGTGACCACGTGGGCGGGCATTTCCGCGAGCGGCACAAGCGTGGCTCGGCTCAGCTCATCGTCCAGGCCGTCCGCCGCATCGGAATCACCCTGCTTTTCAATAAGGGTAGATAAACGATTAAAGTCTTCTTCAGCAACTAATATTGCCGGCATATCAGCCATAGTAATCTCCAAAAAATATGATTAGTCATTCGAAACTTCAGGATTCGGGCGCCGAACCCGGCGTTTTAAAAGCGGATTCAGCGAGAAAAGAGAAAAGCGGGCAACACACCAATAGTGCCTGCCTGGTGGCGGACACAGAAATGGTAAAAAGCAATGGTCTCTGAGAAAAGCGTTCTCACAGGCTCACCTAGTGCGTTGTTTGGATAAATAAAGGAAATGCGGGAATTAGCCACTCTGGTCAATTTATAAGCTTTTGCCGGGTTCCACAAGTGGGCTTGCAGAAAACGTAAGAAATAAAGCGCGTAACGCCAGATTTGTTAGACTGATACCATAAACGATTCACTCACAGACTGCATCAGGCAAGGAATGTCCTACTCATGTCCAAATTGTTTCCCTCTGTTGATCCCGATGGGTTGCTGGAATACTCAGTGGTATTCAATGACCGGTCGTTAAACCACATGTCGGCACCCTTCCAGCAGGTTATGCAGGATATTTCCTCCACGCTTCGGCAGGTGTATAACGCCAAAAGGGCCGTTATTGTACCTGGTGGGGGCAGTTTTGGTATGGAAGCGGTGGCCCGACAGTTTGCCAATGACGAACGTTGCCTAGTGGTTCGTAACGGCTGGTTCAGTTATCGCTGGTCGCAGATCTTGGAAGCAGGCCGGATCACCAATGACATTACAGTGCTTCAGGCTCAGGCTTCAAATAACATAGCTCAAGCGGCTTACGCGCCAGTTCCTGCCAAGGAGGTGGCGGAGCGCATCAGAGCCGAGAAGCCGGCTGTCGTATTTGTTCCCCACGTAGAGACTGCCTCTGGCATCGTGCTGCCAGAAGACTATCTGAAAACGATTGGTGAGGCGGTTAAGGATGTGAGCGGTCTGTTTGTGCTGGACTGCGTAGCCTCTGGTGCTCTATGGGTTGATACCGCGGCCTGTGGCGTGGACGTACTGATCAGCGCGCCCCAAAAAGGCTGGAGTGCTTCACCCTGTGCTGCTCTGATTACGCTGAGCGAGCGGGCTGTTGCACGTATGGAAGGAACCACCAGTTCCAGTTTTGCAGCAGACTTGCGCAAATGGTCTCAGATTATGCAGGCCTATGAGGCTGGCAACCACGCATATCATGCCACCATGCCTACCGACACCTTGGTTATTCTCCGCGATGCCATGCTAGAAACCGTAAAAATTGGTCCGGACCTGCTCTACCAACGCCAGATAGAACTTGGCAAACAGGTGCGAGAGCTGTTTCACAACGCTGGTTTCAAAAGCGTTGCTGCTCCCGGCTTTGAGTCACCCAGTGTGGTCGTGCTGCACACAGATAACATCAATATTCACAACACCAGTCTGTTCCGCGAACAAGGTCTGCAGATTGCAGCCGGTGTGCCACTGATGTGCGGCGAGCCAGAGGATTTTCGTACGTTCCGTATGGGGCTGTTTGGCTTGGAGAAGCTGAACAATGTGGAAAGGTCAGTGGAGAATTTGAGTGTGGCGCTGGAGGCTATTAGGGGTTGAAGCGAGAGAGGCGTCTCATGCGGCCGTGGCTACTTTTTGGCCTGTTAGCGCTACTGGTCGTTATGCTTACGGCTCGTGCTGACCTTCGACAGCACGCAGCTCAAAGCAGCGAAAGCGCAATCCGGTATATCGCTTTCGATATGTTGGGCTGGTCACCGAGGGATGTTTTTGTTTGGCGTTTGCGCTTGTCGGGGCTGCTGGACAGCCCGTTAGGCCAGCAATGGCTGGGCGCGGTTGAGCGGGCGAGTGAGTCGCCTTTTCGAGTTGGCGACCAGTTCCGCACTACTGAAACCTTCGCAGACGATAAGGTTGAGGCGCATGTCTTTCAGCTGGCGCTTGACCGGGGAGAAAAGCTGGCATGGCGGCTCTCTCGTTTGGATACGTCCGGCCACCAATTATACGCCAGCCTGGAACGCCATGAAAATGACGGCCAAGGCTGGTCAACCGTAGCGGAATTCGGCGCGGACGCTGTAGCCGCAAACAAGCTTGTATTTCAGCCTGGCGACTACCGCATTGTCCTTCAGCCGGAGTTGTCTGCCAAGGTGGAGTATTCGCTGGCTATCGCCAGTGGTGGCTCCTTGCCCTTTCCGGTAGAGGCCGCATCGCAGCGTGATATAGGCAGCAGCTTCGGCGCACCTCGCGATGGTGGCGCCCGAGAGCATCACGGCGTGGATATCTTTGCTAAAAAGGGGACGCCGGTCACCGCAGTAGTTGATGGACATGTTCGAACCGGTACCGGAGGCATTGGCGGTAACCACGTGTGGCTGTCGGGCGGCATAATGGGTCTCGGCGGTGCCCGCTACTACTACGCCCACCTGGATTCATTCGCAGCTGACGCCGGTGGCACGGTTAAAAAAGGCGAGATACTAGGGTACGTTGGCAACACCGGCAACGCGAGAAACACGCCTCCCCACCTCCACTTTGGGATTTACATGGGCGGCCCGGTGGATCCAGCACCGTTTTTGAAACCGGAACCGGTGCTGCCCGGCCTCTAGGTCGGCACGTTCACAGTGCTTCGTAACCTGAAATTCATTTGGATTTGCAGGAGTCGGCTATAGTAATGTCACCAAACTCATCGAATTCCAGGCAGCGTAATGCAGCCCCATCATCAGGAGGAATGGTCGTGACTCTCCCAGGCCCCATAAAATATAAATCAAAGCGCCAATCCAAGAACCAGATTCCCGGTAGGGGCTTCTATGTGCTTTCGCAATCGCTGATACGGTGCTTTGCTTTTGCATTGCTGTGTGTAACCGGCGCGGTTTCGGCGCAGGAGCCGGTGGTGGTTTCCTCAAAAATCGACACCGAGGGGGGAGTCCTTGGTCAGATGATTCTGCAGCGCCTGAAGAGCGGAGGTATTCCGGTAGAAAACCGCCTACAGCTTGGCAGCACCAGTATTGTACGCAGTGCTATCAAGGCGGGGGAGATTGATCTATATCCAGAGTACACGGGCAACGCTGCGTTCTTCTACGATAAGGCAGACAGCCCGGTATGGAAGGATGCCGAAAAGGCTTACGATATGGCGGCCGAGCTTGACCGCGAAGCTGAGGGCATTATCTGGCTCACGCCCGCGAACGCCAACAACACCTGGGCCATGAGCGTGCGCGGTGATGTGGCTGAAAAGAACAACCTCAAAACACTCGAAGATTTGGCGGATTACATAAACGCCGGCAAGCCCTTTAAATTTGCGGCCAGTGCGGAATTTGTCGAGTCGGCCAGCGCCCTGCCTGCGTTCCAGAAAGCCTACGGATTCAAGCTGACGTCTGATCAGCTTCTGATTCTGTCAGGCGGAAACACGGCGGCGACTCTGCGGGCGGCGGCGATTAATTCCAATGACGTTAATGGTGCCATGGCCTATGGCACGGATGGCGGTTTGAATGCACTGGGCCTGAAAGTGATGCAAGACACTAAAGGCGTGCAACCGGTCTATCAACCGACACCGATTATCAGGGAAAGCGTATTAAAGACTTATCCAAAAATACGCCCGCTGCTAAAGCCAGTGTTTGAGTCGCTTGATCTGGAAACGCTGCAAAAGCTGAATGCAAAGGTGGCTGTTGAAGGTGCCCCTGCTGATGCGGTGGCTCGTGACTATCTGGAAAGCCTTAGCCTGGACTAATCAGTGTCTTCATCGACAACGCTGCCGAACCGTGGGTTATCGAACCGTGTGCTACCTAACCGTGTAATACCAGCGTTAGCACTGGCTGCGCTCGGTTTGGTGTGGCTGCTCAATCTCGGCGTGGTGCAGCCCAACCGTATTGTGTCTGGAACTGGCTACGGCCTTTATGGCGCGACAGGCTGGCTTGGCGCAATCATTGTCTCCTCCCTGTTGTTGGTCGTGGTTGCGCTGGCAACAAGGCCTGTCCACAAACGCTTTTTGGTGCTGGCGGCACTGCTGACGGCTGCACTGATGGCCCTGCCTCTGCTGCTTGAAGTATTTGCGCTGCGCAGGCTTCCATCAGATTTCGCTTATGCTCGCATTGGCATAGGCGCCGGGTTCTGGTGTTTGGCGTTTTTGCTGGGACTGATGCTTTTGGAAACACTGGGCCAGCTCAAAGCCTCCCGTCGCCTGCAGTTATTATCCGTGTTGCTGATTGTTGCGGGTTGGTGGCTCTGCGCCAGCCGTGAAGGGCTCTCCAGCCTGTCGCTTATTCGCGAATACACCAATCGGGCGGATCAGTTCTCCCAAGCCTTAACCGTACACTTATCATTGTCGCTGGGTGCCGTTGCCATAAGTGCGGTGCTGGCTTTCGCCTTGGCGCTTACCATGGTGAGGCGAGAGCGTTGGCGACGGCCGTTGCTGGGGCTGGTCAGTTTTATGCAGACCATCCCCAGTCTGGCACTGTTTGGGTTGTTAATTGCGCCTTTGGGGGCGTTGTCCGCAGCTTTTCCCTTTCTTCAGACACTGGGCATTCGGGGCATTGGTTGGGCGCCCGCGCTGCTGGCGTTGATTGCCTATAGCCTGTTGCCCATGGTGCGCAATACCTATGTCGCTTTGATCGAAGTGCCTGAGTCCGTGATTGACGCCGGGCGAGGTATGGGGATGAGCGAGCGACAGATATTTATGCAGGTGAAGCTTCCTTTGGCCCTACCGGTCATTATTGAGGGTGTGCGAATTACCACCATACAAGCCATTGGCCTGACCGCTGTTGCCGCACTGATTGGCGCTGGAGGCTTCGGCACGTTCATTTTTCAGGGCCTGGGGCAGGCTGCCATGGATTTGGTGCTACTTGGCGCGCTGCCCACGGTTTTTTTGGCATTGGCGGCCGATGCCATCCTGTCTGCATTGAAATTTCAGGAGCCCTCAAAGTGATTGAGCTGAAAGGAGTCACTCGCCGGTTCGGCGATGCCGTGGCGGTTGATCATATTGATCTGACCATAGAAACCGGCGAAGTCTGCGTACTTGTGGGCAGTTCCGGCTGCGGCAAATCCACCACGCTACGGATGATTAATCGCCTTTTGCCCCGCACCAGCGGCGAAATTCTTGTGGATGGCGAGGATATTAATAAAGCGGACCCAGAGGCGCTGCGACTGAATATGGGCTACGCCATACAGAGCACTGGGTTGTTCCCCCACTGGACTGTCGCTCGCAATATTGGCGTAGTGCCCAATCTACTCAAATGGCCAACCCGCAAACGCGATGACCGCGTAAATGAGCTGCTGACCCTGCTGGGGCTGGACCCGGCAACCGACGCTGCCAAATATCCGCACCAGCTTTCCGGTGGTCAGGCCCAACGGGTGGGCGTGGCACGAGCGCTGGCGGGCGACCCTAATATTCTCCTGATGGATGAGCCTTTCGGCGCCTTGGACGCCATCACCCGGGAAAATCTGCAGCAGGAAATGTTACGAATCCAGCGGCAACTCAATAAAACCACCGTGTTCGTGACCCACGATATTGATGAGGCCTTAAAATTGGCTACCCGTATCGCGGTAATGGATAAAGGACAAATTATTCAACACGATACGCCAGAGGCGATCCTTCGACGGCCGGCATCAGCCTTTGTGGAAAACCTGATAGGCAAGGGCGATCGTGGCCTGAAGCTCTTGGCGTTGCGCACGGTGGGCGACCTGATGGAACGGCATCCACAGCCCCGAAAATCAGAACCCGGTGCCGAGGGCCTTAATGAGTCGGACAGCCTTCGTATTGCGCTATCCATTATGGTGTGGAAAAACTCCGCGGAACTCCCGGTTTTTAGTGGGACAGGCGAAGAGGTTGGCACCGTAAAACGTGAGCAGCTTCTGCAGGGTGGCGCTTGATGCGCGCGTGGTTTGCACCGGTTGCCTGGGTTGCCTCGCTGTGCGCATTAGCGGCTTTGCTCCCCACAATGACACCGCTGTTTTCATGGGTGGAGCCCGACACCGACAACCTGATTTACACCAGAGACAGCTTCTACTCACTGCTGCAAAGCCACCTTTGGCTGGTGCTGGCTTCTGCCACAATAGGCACGCTGGTGGCTGTATCTGCCGGTATCTTTGTCACCCGCCCCGCCGGTCGTGACTTTCTGCCGCTGGTTAGCCAAATAGCCTCCATCGGCCAGACCGTGCCGCCTGTCGCCGTGCTTGCGCTGGCAGTGCCCGTTATGGGTTTTGGCGAGAAGCCCACGCTGTTCGCGTTGGTGCTTTATGGTTTACTGCCCATTCTGCGGAATACCCTGGCAGGGCTGAGTGGTATTAACTCTGCTGTGCTCGAATCTGCCAAAGGAATGGGCATGTCTTCCATGCAAGTGCTGTTCAAAGTGGAACTCCCCTTGGCCGGGCGGGTGATACTCGCGGGCATCCGCACCTCCGTTACCATAAACATCGCCACCGCAGCCATTGGCTCAACCATTGGCGCCCGTACCCTGGGCGATCCGGTGATTGCGGGGCTGGTCAACGGAAATACCGCCTACGTTTTGCAAGGCGCCATCTTGATCGGCCTGCTGGCACTGGCGACCGACAGTGTGTTTGAAGCTTTAGAGCGTACTTGGGCTCGGGCCTTTTCAACGCCGGCGCCCGAAGTGCAGAGCCCATAGCGGCAGCCTGAGCGTAAATGCGCTTACACCAATAACGTAGAGGGCAGCTTGGCTGTTGCAGAACTGGCCCGGAGACTTGGTTGCCGGCTGGTCTTCATCAGTGGGTTTATGCTTGAAAACCTGCAGCATCTGAATCAACTGGGTATCGACCCGGCTCAGTCAGAGAAAACGAACTGGCGAGATGTGTATAGGCATGCCGGCGCTTACGGAGCCAGTAAACTGGAAGCTGCACTAAAAGTTCGGTCGTTTGCCGCACAAACAGCGCTTGATATGGTGGAAGTCCAACCTGCAACCGTTGCGGGCCACAGCCAGACGGGCGAACTGGATGCTGCGCAGCCTCTATATCAGTTATTGGATAATCTGTCCCGAGGGCGCCTCGCGCTGGTGCCTGGCACCTGGCACGCCAGAACACTGGCTCCCGCTTACCACAGTGGATCATCTGGCAGCTTGGATTGCCGCAGCAGCGATTGTGCAGAGTGTTCCGGAACGCTTGTTGTGCCTGGACCCGGATACTCCGGCACTCCAGACAATGCTGGTGTTGGCCAGCGACTCACTAGGCGCTAAGCCACCCCGCCGATACATTCCATTACCTGTGCTGCGCGCACTGTTGTCTATTCTCGGAGTTCCCAAGCTCATGAACACCTAGCCGGAAGCTCTACACTTCATTCAGACGACACGTTTCGATACCGCCATTGCCGATCGGTTTCTTGAGCTTCAGAGGCTATTTCGGCCGGATATAGGTTTGGCTGTTGAGGCTAGTGCTCAGTGATATCAAAAGGGGAGGGTATAGAAGTCGAAATAAAGTTTGATGGTGCCCTCGGCAGGACTCGAACCTGCTACCTTCCCCTTAGGAGGGGGACGCTCTATCCAGATGAGCTACGAAGGCGCTTCTTTCAGAAGATCGGTATGATAACGGCCTGAAGCTTATGGCTCAAGGTGTTACCGTGTTTTCTGTTTGTCTGGGAGTGTGCTTTGTCTGACCCTTTCTCGTTAAGCATCGTTGTGCCGGTATGGATGGAAGCTACAGGTGTTGTGAAAACACTTGAAGCGCTGCAGCCACTGCGTGCGCAGAGGCATGAGCTGATTGTTGTGGATGCCGACAGCACTGATGGAACGGCCAGGCTGGCAAGCCCGCTTGCGGATCGGGTGGTTCAATCGGGAAAGGGCAGGGCCGTTCAGATGAATGCCGGCGCGGCTGTTGCTAAAGGCAATGTTCTGCTGTTTTTGCACGCAGATACCCAGCTTCCTTCGAATGCATTGAGTTGTCTGGATCAGTTTTTTAAAAGCGACAAGGCCTGGGGCCGCTTTGATGTGCGTTTGAGTGGCCGGGGTATAATGTTCCGCGTGGTTGCCTGGTTTATGAATCAGCGTTCTCGGTTAACGGGCATTTGTACTGGGGATCAGGCGCTGTTTGTGCGCAGGGAGGTTTTTGAAGCTCTGCGTGGGTTTGAGCACTTGCCGATTATGGAGGATATTGAGTTTTCCCGCCGGGTTCGGCTAGTCTCCCGGCCTTTTTGTATTCAAGAACCTGTTGTCACCGATAGCCGGCGCTGGGAAAAGCAGGGTGTCTGGCGCACAATTTTCTTAATGTGGCGTTTACGCTGGCGCTACTGGCGCGGTGAGTCACCAGACGCGCTCGCTCACTCTTACCGTTCGGATGTACGTAATGCCAAAGACTGAATCCCCCAGTGTGTTGTTGATGCAATTTGCTAAGTGGCCGGAAGCGGGTCGGGTAAAAACTCGCCTTATTCCGGCGTTGGGTGTATCGGGGGCGCTGAATGCGCACGTAACGCTCACGCTTGCTGTGCTGGATAACCTGTGTGGCGCCCGCCTTCCAGTGCAGTTCTGGTGGGATAGGGCAGTAGAGTCTGTACCGGTGGATGCGCGCGAGGTTGTTTGTGATATTGAGCGGCGAGGTGTGATGCAGAAAGTACAGCAGGGCGCTAACCTGGGCGAACGCATGTTAGGTGCACTTGGTACTGGCCTGCAATCCCACGCACTGGCTCTGATTGTAGGCAGCGATTGCCCTTCGGTAGAGGCGGGTTACGTAAGCCAGGCAGTGGCTGCGCTGCAGGAATACGATGTGGTTTTGGGGCCATCCGATGACGGTGGCTATGTGCTGATTGGCGCCCGCCGGGTGGTTCCCCACATGCTTGATGATATTGAGTGGGGCACCGAGGGCGTTCTTGAGCAGACCCGTGAACGGCTCGAAGAACTGGGGCTCAGCGTTGGTTTGCTGGAGCCCCGTTGGGATGTGGACGAGCCAGAGGACTGGGCGCGTTTTCAGCTTACTTTGCAGTAACCGGTGGTTGCTGCAGGATAAGATCACGGGCTTCATTGGCACTCAACCCCTCTCCCCCTGTTACCGCGCGCAGCGCCCTGTCTCGGTTTAGCACCGCATCCTTGAAGGTGGTTTTCAGATCTTCAAGGCTGACTGCTTTAACGGCTTCCGCGAGTTGCTCACGGGAGTCGAAACCATCTGCGCCCCGGTCAATCTCGCGCCAGTAGCGCCCTGAAATTTCGCCCAACTGGCGATCCTGTTCCAGGATGCTGCTGATTACTGCCTGCTTCTCACGCTCAAGTCGTTCCTTGTTTATATTGCCCAGGGTCTCCTCAAAGCCGGTTGTGAACTCTCGAACCGCTTGGTCTATCTCGCCTTGGCTGGCGGTGGGTGATTGAACCACAAAACCCAAAGCCGGAGTTTCGAGCATCTCAAACGGTGTGGCGTACACAATGTAGCCAAGCTGGCGTGTGGTGCGAATGTCCTCGTAAAACGGGCTGCTTATAATCTGGGCTAACAGGCGGAAGCGGGCGCGCTCTTCAAAACTGGTGTTCTTACCCTGGGTGTAAAGCGTGTACCCGGTGTCTGGGTGTTTTACGCTCAAGGAGACCAGCATTTCCTTGGTGGGCAGCTTGCGTACATGGCTGCGCTCAACGTGCACAAATTCACTGTTGCCCAGAACAATGGCGTTTATTTGCTGGGCCAGGTTAAGGGCGTAGGCTTGCGTAATGTTGCCATGGGCCAGCAGCACCGGGTCAACTTCTGACAGCAGCGCCTCGGTGAAAGACATGAGTTCGTCCAAGGTCACGCTTTTGGCTGCCTCGAGCTTTTCTCCGGTGCTCCAGGTGTCTTCTATAAGGGCTGTTTGAATAAACTCCGATGTCTGTTCAACAGGCCGATCCTTGGCTTTGTTCTGCAGGCTGTCTATCAGGTTTTGCCGCGCGATATCAAACCTCTGCCGGGTAATCTCGGGCGTCGAGATCTGCATAAGAATGCGGTTCATCAAAGTGTGGAGTTTGTCGCTGTAGCCGCCGACGCGCACGGTGACCCCACGCAGGTGTGGGTAAATGCTGTAATCCAGACCGGCAAGGCGTGCGGAATAGGCCCAGGCATTCAGGTTGTTATTGATGCTGTCGACAAGTAATCGTGTGAGTACATGGCTGCGTGCAGATACGCGAGCAGCCGGGGTGCGCAGGCTTAAAAATACGTTGGCTTTAGGCGTGTTAAAACGAGTGTCCCGGGCAAACCAGATCGCCATGCCGTTGTTGCTCAAAAGTTCGGGCTTGCTCATGGTTTTGCCCGGTACCATGTCCAGGTTTTCTGGCACAAACGGGTTGGGTAATGGAAGCTGAAGTGCCGTGGCTAAGGCCTTTGGTGCATTAGCCTTGAGCGTTTCTGCATCCAGGGTTTCTATTTGCCAGGGTGCTTCGTACCACTGAGTCAGTTTCGGGCTTTTCAGCTCCAGCTGCGGCGCCAGCACATAGGCCATCACGTTATCTGGTGTAAGTTCTGCAAGGATCGCCCGGTATTGCTCGGGCGCGTAACGCTCCATCAGCCAAGGTGCACTGAGTATATTTTCTGCGGGATAGTCCTGAAGTTGGCTAGATAGGCGCATGGCTTCATGAATAGGTTCGCCCTGTTCACGAAAACGAAAGTCGATTCGTGCCAAACGTTGCATTTCGTCAAAGCGCTGCTGGCTAATGCCTCGTTCACGAATAATGTCTATGTAGCTGAAAACCAAAGATAGGATCTCGTCTTGCCTGCGCAGGCCCTCGGGCGTGAGTGCAATGCTGATATCCAGTGTGGCGTTCTCGCCGGTGTCCATACCAAGGCCTGCCGACAGGCCATCTGCCAGACCGTTCTTTTTGAGTACATCAAAAAGGCTGCCAGGCCCTTCATGGCCTAACAGGTTGGCTATGTAGCTGGCCGGCTTGGTGCGGTAATTCTGTTGTTGGGATGGAATTGGGAACGACAACGACAGGCTGCGCACATCTTTGATCGCTTCCGCTGTTACCTTAGCGGGCAGCGTATCTTTGTTCAGGAGGCTGGAGGTATGCGCCTGTGGTTTCAGGTTGCGGTTCTCGATGGCACCAAAACGTGCTCTTACCATTGCTTCGAGTTCGTCTAGCGGCTGCGGACCATAGACTGCAAGGGTCATGAGGTTGGCGGAGTAACGGGCTTTCCAAAACCCGATAAGGTCGGGCCGAAGCGGGTTATCTTCGGTATTTTCCAGGGTGGTCAAGTTACCGACAGCAAACTGGTGAAACGCATTCTCCGGGTTGCTGGTGGCTTTCTTGACGGAATAGAAGCGACGTCCATCTTCCTTCTGTTTGGCACTGAATTCTGAATGAACGGCGTTACGCTCACGGTCAACCAGTTCGGCGGTAAACAGAGGCGCGGCAAACTGTTGAGCAAAGCGGTCTAGCGCTGATTCGAGATAGTTTGCCTGGATATCGAAGAAGTAGTTGGTGTTACGAAACGCGGTAAAGGCGTTGTGGCTGCCTCCGTGGCTTTTGATGAACTGCTGATATTCGCCGGGTTCGGGGTATTTTTCAGTGCCTAGAAACAGCATGTGCTCCAGGAAGTGTGCTATGCCCTCCCGCTCTTTGGGGTCATCACCGCTGCCCACGGCTACGTTCATCGAAGCAGCCGCTTTGTCTGCATCCTTGTCGGATACCAGAATGGCCTGCAGGCCATTATCCAGCTCTATAAAGCGGTATTCGTTGTTATCGTTGGGGCTCTTATCTGGCGTTTGTGCAGCCATGGTAAACCCACTGAAAAATATCAACAAAAGCAGCGCAAGCACGTTTGTCGTCAGCATCTGTGTGCGGGCGTTCTTGGGGGTGCCGATATGCATAGGGCCTCTATTATCCGTTTGGGGGCTTTCAGGAAGCCTTCCTTATGTACGACCGGTAGGATGCGCTGTGCTTCAGTGCATCATTGCTTTGCGAGTCTTTTCAGGTTGCTGGTCGAGGGTTTTGCGGGCCAGGTCTGTTGCAGCTTCACCATCGAGTTCGCCGGAAGCAATACGCTCAAGCACGGTTGCCATGATGGCAACGGACTGGCGGTAATCGGCAAATTCTTCCTGGAATGCACTGTCGATTGCCTGGTAAACCGCTTGGATTTTTTGTTCCCGGTCTCCGGAATTTTTCGCCGTATCGTTGATGGCTTTTAAACAGGCGCGGGCAATGGTGATGTAGCGTTGGGTGTTCGGGTTGTCATTCTGCATGTTCTGGCTTCCGGATATCGCTTGATCTGTGAAAAGGGCTGATGCCCAAAGAGGCAATAAGTTCCTGATTATCGCATTGCTGGCAGGCTGTTTCATTGCATTGCGGTAATTCATCGCCGGGGAGGGCACAAGCCAATTACTGTGCTAGTCTCAACTGCATTGTGTCGGGTAAAAATACAGGCTTTCCAGGTAAAATTTAGAGTAATGGCTCTATTTAAAACAATAGGTTACAGAGTAAAAGCTCTAAAAAAGTCCGATACATGCAAGTTGCAATTAAGTACAATGCTGGCCTTAAAATGCCGCTACAAGACTTTTGTCTAAGGCGGCTGGCATGGATAGACAACAACAGAGCAACAAGCAGGGTGGATTATCAATGAATTATTTCCTGACGGGTGGTACCGGGTTTATTGGCCGTTTTTTAGTGGAGAAGCTGCTGGCGCGCGGTGGCACAGTGCATTTGTTGGTGCGCGAGCAATCCCAGGGAAAGCTCAACGCACTCAGAGATCGTTGGGGCGTAGATGAGTCCCGGGTAAAGGCGGTAATTGGTGACCTTACCAGTGAGAACTTGGGCATTGATGCCAAAACCCTGAAAGCTCTGACAGGAAAGGTTGACCACTTTTTCCACCTTGCAGCCGTATACGATATGGGTGCAGATGAAGACGCCCAGAAAGCCACGAATATCGACGGCACCAGGGCCGCAGTTAACGCTGCGGAAACTATGGGGGCGAAGCATTTTCACCATGTTTCATCCATTGCCGCAGCAGGCATGTTCAAGGGCACGTTCCGCGAGGATATGTTTGGGGAAGCCGAGAAGCTGGACCACCCATACCTGGCGACAAAGCATGAGTCAGAAAAGGTTGTCCGCGAAGAGTGTAAGGTGCCATTTCGTATCTACCGCCCGGGTATGGTGATTGGTCACTCTGCCACCGGTGAGATGGATAAGGTCGATGGACCTTATTATTTCTTCAAGATGATTCAGAAAATCCGTAGAACTCTGCCCCAGTGGGTACCAACAATTGGTATCGAGGGTGGCCGCCTGAACATTGTTCCTGTGGATTTCGTGGTTAATGCGTTGGATCACATAGCACACCTTAAGGGCGAAGATGGAAACTGCTTCCACCTTGTGGATTCCGACCCTTATAAAGTCGGTGAAATTCTCAATATCTTCAGTGAAGCTGGCCATGCCCCCAAAATGGGGATGCGCATTGATTCGCGTATGTTCGGGTTTATTCCGCCGTTTATCCGCCAGAGCCTGAAAAACATGCCGCCGGTAAAGCGTTTGACCGGTGCTCTGTTAGAAGACATGGGTATTCCGCGCTCAGTGCTGTCTTTTATCAATTACCCCACCCGTTTTGACGCTCGTGAAACCGAGAGAGTGTTGAAGGGAACTGGCATTGAGGTACCTCGTCTGCCGGACTATGCACCGGTAATCTGGGATTTCTGGGAGCGCCATCTGGACCCGGATCTGTTCAAGGATCGCACGCTTAAGGGCACCGTTGAGGGCAAGGTGGTGGTAATCACCGGAGCGACCTCCGGCATTGGTTTGGCGACAGCCGAAAAGTTGGCAGAGACTAACGCTATTCTGATTATTGGCGCCCGCACCCGGGAAACGCTGGATCAGGTAGCCGCATCACTGGAAGCCAAAGGTGGCAACGTGCACGCCTACCAGTGTGATTTCTCCAACATGGAGGAGTGCGACCAGTTTGTAAAAACCGTTTTGGATAACCACGGTCATGTGGATGTGCTGGTGAACAACGCAGGGCGCTCTATCCGGCGCTCGCTGTCGTTGGCGTTTGATCGTTTTCACGATTTTGAGCGCACCATGCAGCTCAACTATTTTGGTTCCGTGCGCCTGATCATGGGCTTTGCGCCTTCCATGCTGGAACGCAACGGCGGGCACGTGGTGAACATTTCATCCATTGGTGTTCTTACCAACGCGCCGCGTTTCTCTGCCTATGTGGCATCGAAATCAGCGCTGGATGCATTCAGTCGGTGCGCGGCATCTGAGTGGTCTGATCGCAACGTAACGTTTACCACCATCAATATGCCGCTGGTGAAAACGCCGATGATTGCACCCACAAAAATTTACGATTCGGTGCCGACCCTTTCGCCGGAAGAGGCTGCAGCCATGGTTGCAGACGCGATTGTTTATCGCCCTAAGCGGATTGCTACACGCCTTGGGGTGTTTGCCCAAGTGCTGCATGCTGTTGCACCGAAGATGGGTGAGATCGTAATGAACACTGGGTATCGCATGTTCCCGGATTCATCTCCGGGCGTAGGTGGAAAGACCATTGAACGGCCAAAGGTTTCCACAGAACAAGTGGCATTTGCGGCTGTTATGCGCGGTATTCACTGGTAGGTAAAGGTTTTGGCAAGTTGAATCAAAAAAACCCGCTTGGCGGGTTTTTTTGTGGGTGCTGTTTGCGGGATAAAGCTTGGGTTATTCGTCTTCATCCGAAATCATTATTGGTGGCGGAAAGCCGCCAAGATCCAGCCAGCGATTTACGATTCCGCAAAACAGATCTGCTGTTTTTTCTGCATCGTAAGCTGCGGAGTGCGCTTCTTTATTGTTGAACGGAATGCCCGCCAGTTTGCACGCCTGTGCCAGAACTGTGTGGCCATAAGCCAGGCCCGCAAGAGTGGCCGTATCGAATGTCGAAAACGGGTGAAACGGGTTTCGGCGGATATCTGCCCGCTGGGCGGCAGCGAATACGAAATTGTGGTCAAACGTTGCGTTGTGGCCAACCAGAACCGCGCGTTTGCAATCGTGCGCCTTAACCGACTTACGAATGGGGCTGAATATTTCACTCAAGCCTTCGCGCTCGGGTACCGCTTCACGGTCTGGATGCCAGGGGTCGATTCCGGTGAAATCCAGCGCGGACTGCTCCAGATTGGCACCCTCAAACGGATCAATCTGCTGCACGTGGGTTTCAGCGCGGCGTATTCGGCCGTCGTCGTCCATTGTCAGCATGACCGCCGCTATTTCCAGCAGAGCATCGCGTCCCGGGTTGAATCCGCCTGTCTCCACATCAACAACAACAGGTAAAAAACCGCGGAATCTGCGGGACATGGGGTGCGGTTGTCTGTTCTCGTCAGTCACTAAAACTCCGGTCTTGGCCGTTTATCAGGAAAATGGGGTAGGTTTACGCTAAGCGCCAGTTGATGGTTTCGCCAGCTTTCAATGGAACGATGGTACCACCTGCCAGAGGCAAATCATCCGGCATGGACCAAGGTTTTCTCACCAAAGTGATGGTGTCGGTATTTCGTGGCAGGCCGTAGAAGTCTGCGCCGTTAAAGCTGGCAAAGGCTTCCAGTTGGTCAAGAATGCCAAGCTCTTCAAAAATATCTGCGTACAACCCAATGGCACCATAGGCGGAATAGCAGCCTGCGCACCCGCACGCAGCTTCTTTTTTGTCCTTTGAATGCGGGGCCGAGTCTGTGCCCAGAAAAAACCGCTTGTCGCCGCTGGCAATGGCATCTCTCAGGGCCTGCTGGTGTCGGTTGCGTTTTAGAATTGGCAGGCAGTACAGATGAGGTCGAATGCCACCGACCAGCATGTGATTGCGGTTGTACATGAGGTGCTGGGGCGTAAGCGTTGCCGCAAGATTGTCGCCTTGGTGGTGGCGTACAAACTCTGCCGAATCTGCGGTGGTTATGTGCTCAAGCACGACCTTGAGGTTGGGGAAGGCTTTCAGGGTTGGGGTAAGAACCCGCTCAAGAAATACCTTTTCCCGGTCAAAAATATCTATGTCTGCATCGGTCACTTCGCCGTGAACAAGCAGCAGCATTCCGCACTCGGCCATGGCTTCTAACACCGGGTAGATATTGCGAATATCTTGCACGCCCGAAGCTGAGTTTGTGGTGGCGCCGGCTGGGTACAGCTTGGCGGCGACGATCCCTTCTGCGCGAGCCTCAAGGATGTCTGAGCGAGAGGTGGATTCTGTGAGGTATAGCGTCATCAACGGCTGGAAATTCGTGCCCTTGGCGGCGGCCACAATTCGGTCTCGGTACGCTGAAGCTTCAGCTGCACTCGTTACGGGAGGCGCAAGATTGGGCATTATGATGGCTCGCCCGAAACAGGCTGCGGTCGCAGGTACCACGTCGTTTAGAACATCGCCGTCGCGAACGTGGAGGTGCCAGTCGTCGGGGCGCACAAGTGTAAGTTGTTCGGTCATGAGCTGGTTCCGCAATACCTTCTAAGAGCTGGTAAAAGGGCGTAGAGGGCGCCTTCACTTTGGATGGCACGTCGACCCTGAAAAATTTTGCAGATTATAGCAGAAGGCGCCGGTGATTGTTTTTCTCCTGAGCAGCTAAAGAACATTCTTTGGGTGCCGTTAAACAAGGTAACGACTCATTACCCGTGAGCTACCAGTCTCACTGTTACGGCATTCTCTATGGCGCTTTTTACGGTAACCTGCTTCCACAAAAAAACGCTGAACCTGTTGGGTGTGCTGGCGCTGGCTACCTTAATGCCTGGATATGCCGTAGCCGCAAGCTATGGAGCCGGCATTGAAAACAGCCAGTGGTATCTTGCCGAATCCGTATTCGAATGCTCTCTGGTCCACGAGGTTCCGGGATATGGCCGGGCTGTATTTCGGCACAGAGCCGGAGAAAATCTGGCTTTTTTCCTGGAATCCGACGCGCATCTTATGCGGCCTGGCCGAGGCTCTCTGATTGTTGAGGCCCCAGCATGGAGGCCAGGCGTTGCCCCAAGGCCTGTGGGCATGGTGAAGGTGACTGACGGGCGGCGCCAGGTATCTCTTGAACCACGCCAAGCGGCTATTGTTGCGCAAAGCCTCCTTGAGGGGATGCAGCCGACCGTTACCCGGGCTTCCTGGTACGATGGCAACCCTGTTCGTGTACAGGTTTCGAACATCAACTTTAGTGGCCAGTACCAGCAATATCGTTCGTGTGCTGCGAATCTTCTGCCGGTGAATATTGATCAGGTAGGGCGCTCAAGAGTGACCTTCGCTACAGGTAGCCAAAAGTTGTCACAAGCCGATATGAATCAATTGGATAATATTGTGGCCTACATCATGGCCGACACTACTGTAGAACGGGTATTTGTGGACGGACATACAGACGATATTGGTAGCCGAATCGATAACCGGGCTTTGTCTGAGGGGCGTGCAAGCGTAGTGGCAGATTATTTAGAAAGTAGGGGGGTCGACCCGGATTTAATAACTGAAAGATCCCATGGCGATAGGTACCCAGCGTCCCGCAGCCGGGCTGAAAATCGCCGCACAACGATCCGTTTACAGCGGGAAGGCGAGCGTCCGGGGCTTCAGCAAGCCAACGGATACGGCAGTGTGTCAGCTGGTTGACGCGCTGCAGCTAACCCGCAAAGCTGATCCTAGTAAACCGAGCTCATAACTTCCAGGTGGGCATTCACGCCTTCTGCGAGAGCTTTCAAATCGTAGCCACCTTCCAGAGTTGAAATGATTCGATCGTTACTGTGCTCGCTTGCGATGCCTACCAGCATTTCGGTAAGCCAGCGGTAGTCTTCAGTTTCCAGGTTAAGTTCTGCCATGGGATCCAGGCGGTGGGCATCAAACCCGGCTGATACCAGAATGACTTGGGGCTTGAACGCATTCAGGCGCTTTATCCATCCATCCTTCACTCGCTTGCGATACTCGGTAGCAGAACACCCGGCTTCGATAGGAATATTCACGATGTTGTCGGCTTGCCGGTGCACGTGGGAGTTTGGAAATAGAGGGTGCTGAAAGCTTGAGCACATCAATACGCGCTCGTCTCCACTGACGATATCCACTGTGCCATTACCTTGATGCACATCAAAATCAACAATCGCTACCCGATCAAGATGGTGAAAATTGAGCGCGCGCATGGCAGCAAGGGCAATGTTGTTGTAAAAACAGAAACCCATGGATTTGCTGCGCTCGGCATGGTGGCCGGGGGGGCGCGCGCAGATGAACGCGTTAGTGACCTGGCTGCTCATGACCATATCCACGGCCTGAATGTTGGCACCCGCCGCCAGCCTTGCTGCGCGCAGGGTGTCTGGCATCATGGCGGTATCTGGATCGGTGAACACACGCCCTCTGGTAGGTTGCATCATGTCGAGCTGTTGTAGGTAGCGCTCGGGGTGCACGCTTAAAAGTTGGTCTCGGGTGATTTCCTCCGGGCGAACCCAGTCGAGCTTCTCAGCGATTCCTGTGTCGGCGATGTAGCTGATAATGGCTGCCAGGCGGGCAGGGCTCTCGGGATGCTCCGGCCCCATGTCGTGTTTCATGCAGTCATCGTGAGAAAAAAATGCGGTGGTCATAAATCTGGAAACGTCCCGACTTTGCTAGTATTTTCTTCAATCCTATCAGGGATAATCTGATTACGCCGTGTTTCTTTCGTCTGATAGCGGCAGTAGGCATTTCACATCGGTTCATCTATGCCTAAGATAGAGCAAACACATACTGAAGGAGAGTCAGTTTGGGCACCCGATACCTGGAGAGTCTGTTTAACCCTGCGTCCATAGCTGTCGTAGGGGCGTCGGAGCGGGCAGACAACCTTGGCGGTATGGTGTTAAGAAACCTGATGAGCGGCGGTTACCCGGGCAAACTTCTGGTGGTTAACCAGAACGATTATGACAATGTGCACGGTGTGCCCTGTGTCAAAAAAGTGTCCAAAATGGAGTTTTCGCCCGATCTTGCCATTGTTTGTACGCCTCCGGAAACAGTGACCAAGACCATCCGTCGCCTGGGCGAAGCGGGTGTGCGCACGGCAATAGTCATGACAGGTGGTATGTCTCGTACCCATAGTAAAACCGGTACGCCCCTGATGTATGCGGTGCGGGAAGCTGCAAAGGAAACCGGCATTCGAGTACTTGGTCCGAATACGATTGGCCTTATAGTGCCGGCGAGAAGCCTGAACGCCACATACGCGCACATGGGTGTCTTGCCCGGTCGCGTAGCCTTTGTTGGCCAGTCCGGCACCATTGCCAGCTCGGTGATTGACTGGGCGTTTGCTCGAGGGGTTGGATTCTCCTATTTTCTTACCCTTGGCGATGGGATGGATATCGATCACGACGACCTGATTGATTATCTGGCCCAAGACACCCAGACCCGCGCCATTCTTCTGCATATTGAGCATATTCCCAACCCCCGGCGGTTCATGTCGGCCGTGCGAGTGGCATCCAGAACCAAACCCGTGATTGCTGTAAAATCCGGGCGAGTGCCAGCCTCTGAATGGCTAACCCATGAGCTGCCTGACGGCATCAGACGTAGCGACCCTATATACGATGCCATGCTACAGCGTGCGGGGGTGCTGCGGGTTGACGGGCTTGGCCAGATGTTTGATGCGCTGGAAACGCTTACCCGAATGCGCCCGCTGCGTCGGGAGTCTCTGGCCATTATGGCGAACGGCGTGGGCCCCGGTGTTCTGGCGGTTGACCGGCTAGCGGATTTGGGGGGGGAGCTTGCCAATTTGTCTGACTCAAGCATCAACGCTCTTGCGGAGCTATTGCCCGCGTATTGGACACGCAAGAACCCTATCGACCTGAACTACGACGCGTCCCCGGAGCTTTATGGTAAGGCCATCAAGATTCTGGCCAAGGATCCCGAGATCGCCAACGTGCTGGTTATGTACGCGCCCAGCTTGACGGAAGATAGCCTGCAGATTGCCGATGCAGTGGTACAGGCGGCAAAGGGCACGCGGCTTAATATTTTCACCTGCTGGCTTGGGCAGAGTACGGTAATGGAAGCTCGCGAGGAGTTTTATCGCGCCGGTGTGCCATCATTCTTTAATCCTGAAAAAGCCGTGGTTGCCTTCATGCAGCATGTGCGCCACCAGCGTGTACAGCGCCTGCTGACAGAGACTCCCGAATCCTTTACCGACCATTTTTCAGACCACACGAAAACCCGGCGCGTGGTTATGAATGCGCTTCGTTCGGGCCGCAATCATTTGTCGAGCCAGGAAGCCCGAGAGGTAGTGCGTGACTACGGGATCAATACCATTGAGACGATTTATTGTGACGACGTAGATGAGGTTATGGGCGCCTTTGCCATAGAGCGCCGTCCGGTAGACGTTACGATCATTCACGAGCAAGCCTGCCATCCGTTTGTAAATCTAACCGTTTCTCAGCGTCGCTATAAGGGCACAGTTCAGAAGCTGAACAGCGAAGCGGCCATTATCGATGCCTGCCATTTCCTGATGGACGAATACCAAAAGCACTTTCCGACGAGCGGGTTTCTTGGCTTCGCCATGCAGCGTTCTTACCAGCATGTGGGTGGCATTGAGTTTAGCGTAGGCATTACCAGAGACGCGCAGTTTGGTCCCTTGGTGGTTTGCGGTGCGTCGGGCGCTCATATCAATGTGATGACGGATCGCCAGATTGCTCTGCCGCCGCTGAATATGGTTCTTGCGCGTGAGCTTCTGCGCCGCACGTATATGTACAAACTGCTCAAGGAGCACAGCCTGAAGCCTGAGTCGGATATCCGGGCGGTTTCGGAAACACTGGTTACCCTGTCCCAGATTGTTATTGATATCCCCGAGATCCGCGGGCTTGAAATCTCTCCGCTGCTGTTCAATGAACAGGGTGCCGTAGCCGTTAACGTGGCTATCAATCTCTCCAAAACACCTGGCAAACCAATCATTCAGCCCTACCCGAGAGAGCTTGAGGAGTGGTTGTTGCTGCCAAAATCTGGCCGACGGGTGATTATCCGCCCGGCGCTAGCAGAGGACGAGCCGTCACACCGGGTCTTCCATGAGCTTCAGTCACCGGAATCCATTCGTTATCGATTCTTCCAGTATCGTAAGCATTTTACCCGTGAAGACGTCGCGCAGATGGTGCAGATTGACTACGACCGGGAAATGGTTTTTATCGCCAATGCGCCAAAAGAAGATGGCGAAGGAGATGAAACCTTAGGCACCGTACGAACCTGGACAGATGCAGACAACTTGCAGTGCGAGTTCGCTGTGATGGTTCACGACAAGATGAAGGGGGAGGGGCTTGGTGTTGCGCTCATGCAAAAAATGATCGATTACTGTCGCGCCCGTGGCACGGTGGAAATGGTGGGTGATGTTCTGGCGGACAACCGTCCAATGCTGCAGCTGGCCGAACACATGGGGTTTGAGATTAAGTACAACCTTGAAGAAGAGGTGATGGACTTGCGGCTGGTGCTGAACGAACCAGAAAACGACTGGCAGAAGGAGCGCCTTGGAAAGAACGCCCACTGAGGCCTTTTTGTGCAAGGCCTCAGTGGCGTGGGGGATTACTCTTCGACGATGGCCGAACGGTCTTCGCCGCCCAAGACTTCCAGTAAGCCTGGAATCAGCTTGGACAGTTCCAGGGTCATGATGGTGAAGGCTGCATCAAACTTTGCCACAGCGTCATCCACATCCACGTCGTCGAGTTGATCCTGAAGCGTTTCGCCAAACTTCAGACGGCGAATGCCCATCTCCTCATCCAGAACGAACGATACGTTGTCGTCCCAGGTCAGGGCCAGCTTGGTCACTTCCATCCCCGCATTCAGGTGATTAAGGATTTCGTCTGCTTTTAGGTTTAACCCTTTGCAGCGGACTACACCACCGTCTTCCGAAGGGTCTTTCAGTTCACACTCATCGCCGAGCACCACGGTGCCGGGCAAGTCGATGGTTTCATTCAGCCAGCTGGTAAAGGTGAATATTGGAGCCTGTTCCAGAACTGGCGGGCGTACGGGCAGGGAGCCCAAGCTTTTACGCAGGGTTGAAGCCAGGTCTTCGGCCTGTTTTGCGGAGCTGGCATCCACAACCAGAACGCCGTCTTTCGGTGCCAGATAAGCAAAGCTTCGGCGGTTACGCGAAAATGCCTGGGGCAGCATTTCCAGCATCACTTGTTCTTTGATTTCGTCTTTTTCTTTGCGACGAACCTTACGCCCCTGCTCAATTTCAATGGCCTCGGCCTTTTCTTCAACCGCATCCTTCACAACAGGCCCTGGCAGAATCTTCTCTTCCTTGCGCAAGGCGATTAGATGATAACCATTGGCACTGTGAACAAGCAGCTCACCGTGCTTGCCAAGAGGTGGAACCCAGCCTTGGCGAGCGGTTTCTTGTGGGCCACAAGGCTTGAATGCATCTGCGTTGAGCTTTTCCTCCAGCTCTTCAGCAGAAATATCGAACGGCTTGGTAAAACGGAAAACGCGGGCATTGCGAAACCACATCAGGTTTGATCCTTGTCTTTCATATTTGCATGATCTCTACGAGTACTGTTTTGACGATAAAGCCAATCACACCGGCCCCCAGTACTGTAAAAAGGGCGATGGTACCAAATTTTCCAGCCTGTGATTTTTTGGCCAGATCCCAGACGATAAAGCCCATCCAGCCAATAAGGCCTGTCAGAAACACCAGCATGGCGATCTGGGAAAAGACTGCTTCATTCATGACTTGCTCCGAACATACTCAGGGTTAGTGTTCATCCCGCAGGAAAACCCAGTTGTTCTTGTCGGACTGGTCTTCGCTGAAATAGTAGCCATCAAGGTTAAAATTCTTGAGGTCGTTTGCATTGGTAATACGATTCAGGATGGCATAGCGGCACATGAGGCCGCGGGCTTTTTTGGCGTAGAAACTGATTATTTTGTACTGACCGTTTTTCCAATCCTTGAATTGGGGGGTGATCAGCTGTCCTTCAAGGTCTTTCTTCTTCAGGCTTTTGAAATATTCATTCGAGGCCAGGTTTACCAGCACTCCGTCGTCATTCTTCAACAACCGATTTATTTCCTGGGTGAGACGGTCACCCCAAAACGCGTATAGATCCTTGCCGCGCTTGTTCTCGAACTTTGTGCCCATTTCCAGCCGGTATGGCTGCATCAGGTCAAGCGGTTTGAGAATGCCGTACAACCCGGACAACATGCGCAGGTGTGCCTGGGCGAAGCTGAAATCTTGCTCGCCAAAGCTTTCGGCACCCAGCCCCGTATAGACGTCACCTTTAAATGCCAAGACAGCTTGGCGCGCGTTCTTTGCAGAGAAGGGCGTGTGCCAGCTCTGAAAGCGCTCGGCGTTTAATTGACCCAGCTTGTCGCTGATGCTCATCAGGTTGCTAACCTGGTGGGGCTCCAGCTCTTTTAGCTGATCAATTAATTCGCAGGCATCATCGAGAAAGTCTGGCTTGGTAAAGGTTTCCGTTGCCAGGGGGCTCTCATAATCCAAGGTTTTAGCGGGTGAGATAACCATCAACATGTTGGATAATTCCTCATTGCAGAAACGTGAGTAACTGATCACGGGTAAACGGCCAGTCGAGCTCCTGCCCGGTATCACTGCGCCGCAGCACAGGAATTCGCGTGCCAAAACGCTCTACCAACTCTTCTGATTGTGCGATATCCACCACATCCACGGGTATCGGCGCCGGCATGGGCGTACTCACCAGCAAGGCTTCTGCAAGCTCACACAGATGGCATTGGGGCGTGGTGTAAAAAAGCAATTCCATTATTTTGATTGGGCGTCCACTTGCTGGCCGCTTACGCCTATGCTGTCACTGCCCATCAGATACAAATAGACCGGCATGAGCTCTTCCGGTGTTGGGTTCTGCTGTGGGTTTTCTGCCGGGTAAGCATGGGCCCGCATGTTGGTTCTGGTAGCGCCTGGGTTCAGGCTGTTTACCCGCACGTTGTGGCGATCATCGTCCAGTTCATCGGCCAGGAGTTGGCTCAGGCCTTCAACGGCAAACTTGGAGACTGCGTAGGCGCCCCAGTAGGCTTTAGCTTGGCGGCCAACACCGGAGGATGTGAAGATGACCGATGCTGCATCGGACATGCGCAGCAGGGGAATCATTGCCCGGCTGAGCAGGAACGGCGCCGTGGCATTCACGTGCATGACCTTGTTCCAGGTTTCCGGGTCGTACATTTCCACAGGGCTGCGATCGCCAAGGATACCGGCATTGTGCAACAGGCCATCGAGCTTCCCGAAGTTGTCTTCCAGGGTCATGGCCAGTTCTTCGTAGTCTTTTACGGCAGCACCTTCAAAATTCATTGGAACTATGGCCGGTTTCGGGTGCCCGGCGGCTTCGATCTCGTCGTAGACCGATTCCAGTTTGCTCACGGTTCGCCCAACAAGAACCACGGTTGCACCGTGAGCAGCATAGGTTTTTGCGGCGGTACGGCCGATTCCGCTGCCCGCACCGGTTACCAATATGATGCGGTCTTTCAGAAGATCAGCGGGTGCCTGGTAATCTTGCATAACCTGTCTCCGTAGCAGACTGGGGGTTCATCAGAGTGTGTCAACGTTCGGCCGTTTCAGAAGGGCGCTATTGTAACAGCTTTGCGAGATCGTTCACGGTGTCGGCAATGATGTCTGCTTGCCATAGGTCAACGGTCTCTGGCTCTTCTATATAGCCATAACGCACGGCGATGGTTTTCATACGCGCATTACGGCCTGCCTTTATGTCTCGCTCGTGGTCGCCTACATACACCGCTCGGGCAGGATCTGCACCGATTTGTTGGCAGGCCAGAAACAAGGCCTCCGGATGGGGTTTACGATCAGTGACGTGATCCGGACAGACCAGCGAAGCGCAGCGTTCTGCAAGGCCAAGCGCCTGAACCAGCGGAGCCGCAAAACGTACCGGCTTGTTGGTAACGATTCCCCAAGGGATTCCCCGCTGTTCCAGTGAGTGAAGCAGCGTGTCCATGCCGTCAAAAAGACGGGTTTCAACGGCGACTCCCACCTCGTACATGTCCAGAAACGCCGTGTGTTTGCCGAGATAATCCGGATGATCAGGTTCTAGCCCAAAGCCTATCCGCACCATGGCGCGGGCACCGTTGGACACAGATCGGCGTATGTGCTCTGCCGGTAGTGCCGGGAGCCCGTGTTGCTGGCGCAGCTCGTTCAGGCAGCGGATAAAGTCTGGCGCTGTGTCGATCAGTGTGCCATCCAGATCAAACAGAACGGTTGAGGGTTGCTCAGTCTTCACGGGTATCCCGGGCGTGCATCAAATAATTTACATCTACGTCCCGGCCTAGCTTGTAGGAGCGGGTGATGGGATTATAGGTCATACCGGTCAGTTCACGCACATCCAACCCTGCGTGGCGAAGGTAATCGGACATTTCCGATGGCCGAATAAACTTCTTCCATTCGTGTGTGCCTTTGGGGAGCATGTTTAATACATACTCGGCACCAACAATCGCAAAAAGGAAAGACTTGGGGTTACGGTTGATGGTAGATACAAACAGGTGTCCGCCGGGCTTGAGCAGGGTAGAGCAGGCTTTGATCACAGAAGCTGGGTCGGGTACATGCTCCAGCATTTCCAGACAGGTAACGGCGTCGTATTGACCAGCATGCTCTGGGTCACGGGCTAGCTCTTCAACAGTGATTTGTTGATAGTCCACCTTGATTCCGCTTTCCAGGCCATGTAACCGTGCAACGGCCAAAGGCGCTTCGCCCATATCTAATCCGGTTACGTGGGCACCACGCAGGGCCATTCCTTCTGAGAGTAAGCCGCCGCCACAGCCTATGTCTGCAACGCGCTTGCCAGCGAGAGATACGCGTTCGTCGATATAGTTCAGACGTAACGGGTTAATATCGTGCAATGGTTTGAACTCGCTGGTGGGATCCCACCAGCGGCTGGCCAAGGCTTCAAACTTGGCGATTTCGTTACGATCAACGTTCTGGTTTGTCATGTTGCGTTCTGCCTGATCAATCTGTCGGAATTCAGTTAGTCAGCCTGGTGCTGGCGGATCTTCGTGGCCCAGCCTTCAACGCGAAGCATAAGATCTGGGACATCTATACGCGTCAGTTTGCCATCCTGTACCTGAGGTACGCCATTAATCCAGCTATGACTTACTGCGCGGCCGTGGTTGCTGTAAACAAGATGGGATGCAGGGTCATAAACCGGCTGAATAAACGGATCACTAAGATCAACCGCTATGATGTCGGCCAACTTGCCGGCCACCAATGAACCCAGGTCGTGGTCCCGGCCTAAGGCCTTGGCGCCATTGAGCGTTGCCATCTGAAGGGCTTGGTGAGCAGACAGTGCGGCTGCATCGTTGGCGGCCACTTTAGCCACCATGGCGGCGGTACGGGTTTCGCCAAACAGATCCAGATCGTTGTTGCTGGCAGCTCCATCCGTTCCTATAGCAACGTTCACACTGCTTTGCATAAGTTTATGGGTGGGGCACATGCCGCTGGCGAGCTTGAGATTGGATTCGGGGCAGTGGATAACGTGTGCGCCTGTGCCTGCAAGCAGGGTGATGTCTGAGTCGCTGACTTGGGTCATGTGAACACACTGGGTGTTGGCACCAAGAGCGCCAAGTTCTGCAAGGCGTTCAATAGGGCGTTTCCCCTGCTTTTCCATGGCATCCGCCACTTCAAATTCGGTTTCATGCAGGTGGATTTGAATGCGCGCCCCTGTTTTTTTGGAGAGCGCGACAGCCTTGGCCAAGGGTTCGTCAGATACGGTGTAAGGTGCATGAGGACCAATGGCGGGCATAATGTAGTCGTCGCCTTTCCAAAGATCGATCAGTGCCTCGCCTTTGTTCAGATACTCATCCGGGCCAGAGCCCCATGGGGTCGGGAAATCCAACAGCGGAAAGCAGACCTGTGCCCGCATACCCGTATCGTGGGCCATTTGGGCCACAATCTCTGGGAAAAAATACATATCCGAGAAGGTGGTCGTGCCGGTTCTTAGCATCTCTGCCATGGCCAACTGCGTGCCGTCGGCAATAAACTGTTCGCTGATAAACTGGCCTTCTGCCGGCCAGATATGATCGTTCAGCCAAGTCATCAGGGGAAGATCATCTGCCATGCCACGAAACAGTGACATGGCCGCATGGCCGTGCATGTTGATCAGCCCGGGCATTACAACATGGTGGGGGAGGTCAATGGTCTCCCGAGTACGAAACTCACGATCTGCTTGCGCCACGGGTAACACCGCCGCAATTTTGGAGCCCTGAATGATAACGGCCTGATGCTCAAGCACCACCCCGGAGGGCTCAATCGGAATCAACCAACGGGCGTTGATGCGAATATCAGCTGCGGTGATGGTATCTGCCGTCATTAACCCTGCCTTGCAGTGCCGGCCACACGTAAATTTGAGCACGAGAAAAGTGCTCTCGGGCGCCGGACAATGGAATGTAGGCCGGAAGTATAACCGTTATACTGGCGGTTTTCAGTGTTATGAAACGAGAGTCAGGCAATGAATAATACTAAGGAATCGACATCCCCGGCCATAGGAACGGTCGCTCTTAAATGGCATAACGGTAGCCTGGAGCTGCTTGATCAGCGCCTTTTGCCAGCTCAGGAGCAATGGGTAACCTTGAAAAGCGCGTCTGGTGTGGCTCTGTGCATTCAGGACATGGTTGTTCGCGGCGCGCCGGCCATTGGTATCAGCGCAGCGTACGGTGTGGCACTGGCTGCCCGGCATGCCAGTGACGAAGGCTGGCAAGCTGTAATTAAACAGGCTATCCGTGAATTATCCGCCTCGCGGCCAACGGCAGTGAATCTGTTCTGGGCCTTGCAGCGAATGGAGCGGGTGTTTGGTGCTTGCGGCGACCTCAGCGAAGCGCAGAAACGGCTAGAGGATGAAGCGATTGCCATTCACCAGGAAGACCTTGCGGCCAACCTGGCAATGGCAGATCACGCCCTTGGTGCGATGGGGTTTTCTGTGGGCGCCGATAACACGTCGCCTATCTCGGTTCTTACCCACTGTAATACGGGTGCGCTTGCAACGGGTGGATATGGCACTGCCCTAGGTGTTATTCGCCGGCTGCATGAGAAAAACCTGTTGAAGCAGGTTTATGCAGATGAAACCCGACCCTGGCTACAGGGCAGCCGACTGACGGCCTGGGAATTGATGCGGGACGGTATTCCGGTGACTCTGAATGCGGATGGCGCTGCAGCGGCAATTCTTGCATCGGGTGAGGTGCGGTGGGTCATCGTTGGCGCGGACCGGATTACTGCCAACGGCGATGTTGCCAATAAAATTGGTACATATAGCCTCGCGGTGCTGGCGCGTTATCACAACGTTGGGTTTATGGTCGTGGCGCCCACTAGCACCGTGGATATGTCGCTGAAATCAGGTGCCCAGATCCCTATTGAAGAGCGGAACGGCGTTGAGCTTCGAGAGGTGCGTGGGGTTCCGTTGGCGCCGGAAGGTGTGTCGGTATTTAACCCGGTGTTCGATGTAACGCCTGCAAGCCTGATTGATGTGATCGTTACGGAAAAAGGCGTGGTGCGGAATCCGGATATTGCGGGAATGTACAGGCTATTTGGTTGACGGCTTTTTTTCGGTGGTAGCGTTGGTGTCTGCCAGTTCGTTATTTTGTTTGGCAAAACTTTCGCGCAGCTCCGCCACCTGCTTTTCCTGATCTTCCGCGAAGTGTAGTGACATCTCAAAGCTCTGCCGGGTGAATTCCAGTACCTTGCGGAAGCCTTCATCTGAGAGGGTTCGTGCAGAGTCGTGGCGGCGAAAGATGTTGATAAACTCCCGCTCCCTCTCAAACTGCAACGGCACTCTGGCCACGCCCCAGTCGTTCAGGATTTGCCAGACCTCGGGATTGTAATTCCGGGTGGTGCGCATGATAAAAGGGATGGGGTCGTTCCGTGCGATGAGCGCGGTCAGCCGGAGGATCAACTCAAAAGAAAGCGTAGCCGTGCCGTTCTCTATGGCTTCAAGAACGGACTTGTCACGAAGATCGAGCGCTTCGCTCATCTCGGATAAGGTCAGCCCGGCCACTTCCCGTATATCCTTTAAGGACTGGCCTGCAGCGAGCATGGCACGGAGCTGGTCCTGGGAGTTAATCAGTGCCCGGCCCACTCGCAACGATGTGTCTGTGGCGCGAGCCCCGAACCGGAAGGCCGACCCGGTCAAGCTGGCTAACCGGTCAATAATGCCTTCCGGGGCTTTTTCTGAAGCTGCGGGTTTGCGTAGTTCATCTACTTCTTCTTGAGAGCGCATGGCGTGAAGCGCATCCAACAGCATGTCCTGCAGCGCCCGAGCCTTGTTCTGATTCTCCGGGTCGCTGGACACTTGCTTGTCAGTTTTCTGAACCATTACCGGGCTTCAGCCTGAGCCGCGAACTGCTGTGGGGTAAGGATGGAGGCCATGCGCTTATCCAGCTCCAGCATGTCTGCCATAATATCGCCGCCTTCGCGAATCACGAAATCCAGCTCTTCGTCAGTAGACCCGAGATCTGCGGCCTGTTGATCCTGCCAGTCCTCAAGCTCATCGATAGACTCAAAAGTATCCTCGCCACGGAGCTCACGGCGCGCATTGGCAATGGACAACCTGGTGCGTTCGATCTGTTCCTGCTGGATAGTGCGTTCGTCCAGGTTCAAGCTCACAGTTTCCCTTTGGCGTTGCTCTTTCAGGAAATTGATTTCTTGCTGAAGCAGGCTGAACTCCGGGCTGCTGGCAAAGCGACTTTCATGACGCTTACGGAGATCGTCAATGATGCTGCTGAAATCGAAATATCGGGTATGCGGAACGGCATCTATCTGATCCCAGGGCAGGGCATGATCCAGTGCATCTTCACCGATACGGGTTTTGTCGATACGTGAGGGGATTTCGATATCCGGGATCACGCCTTTATGCTGGGTTGATCCCCCGGATACGCGGTAGAACTTCGATTGGGTAATCTTGAGCTGGCCATGGTTAAGCGGGCGAACGGCCTGCACTGTGCCCTTGCCAAATGTTTGCGAGCCAACAACCAGGCCGCGGCCATAATCCTGGATCGCGCCAGCGAAAATTTCGGAGGCCGAGGCGCTCATGCGGTTGGTGAGCACCACTAAAGGCCCATCGTAGGCGACCGAGGCATCGTTATCGGTAAGCACCTGCACTTCATTGCTCGAGTTGCGAATTTGCACGGTAGGTCCGGTATCGATAAACAAGCCAACCAAGTCATTGGCTTCGTGCAAGGCGCCGCCGCCATTGTTGCGAAGGTCTATCACCAAGCCGTTTACGCCATCCTGCTGCAGTTCTGTAATCAGCTTTCGCACATCGCGGGTGGTGCTCTTGTAATTGGGGTCGCCTGCCTGCATGGCCCGGAAATCGGCGTAGAACGTGGGGATGGTAATCACGCCAATGGTGTATTCCTTACCATTGCGCTCAAGCTCTATGGTGTCTTTGCTGGCGCTTTGCTCCTCCAGCTTGACTTCATCTCGACTGATGGCAATAGATTTGGTCAGGGTTTCGTCGGTTGAGCTGGCTGGCACTACTTCAAGCGTAACCACTGAGTTGCGTGGACCTCGGATAAGATCGACCACCTCATCCAGGCGCCAGCCAATCACATTCACCGGCTTTTCGCCGTCCTGCGCCACTGAAACAATTCTGTCGGCGGGCTTAAGTTGGCCTTGCTTTGAGGCTGGTCCACCTGGAACCAGTCTGACAACTTTAGTGTACTCGTTGTCTGCCTGCAGAACCGCACCGATACCCTCCAGCGAAAGGCTCATGTTGATGTTGAAGTTTTCGGAGGTGCGTGGCGAAAAGTAGGAAGTGTGTGGGTCCCACATACCGGTGAAAGCATTCATATACGCCTGAAAGGCATCTTCGCTGCGAGCCTGGTATGCACGTTTTAGCTGGCCTTCGTAGCGGCGCTTCAGAGATTCTGTGATGGCATCGTCGTCGGTTCCGTTGAGGCGTTGGGCAAGCACGGCGTTTTTAATGCGTTTGTTCCACAGTTTATCAAGCGCCTGCGTGTCTGGCTCCCACTCGGCCTCAGAGCGATCAAGCAAAATGCTTTCGTCAGACGTAAACGTCAGGTTTTCAATGCCAGCGTCCAAGGTGTCCAAGGCAAACTGAAGGCGCTCTATAACACGCTGTTGGACCAGGTTGTAGATATCAAACCCGGGCTGCAGTTGGCCAGTTTTGAGGGCCGAGCCTAACCGGGATTTGACCTTCTTGAGTGCTTCAACGTCGCTGCCAGTCAGATAAACGCGCTGACCATCCAGGTAGTTCAGGTAGGCGTCAAACACATCGCCGGAAAGTTTGTCGCTAATGCCCAGGTCGCGGAAATGGGTGAACTGCAGTTGTCTCGCAATGAGAATGTTGGCTCGTGCCTGGTCAATAGTTGGTGCGACCGGTGTATACGTTTCCGGTTCGGCAGCTTTTGCCTGCGCTCCAAACGGCGCTGATAATAGAAGGGCAACGGTGAGCGCTTTACACACACCCATCCAGCCAGTTCTAAAAGGCGCGTGACGGATAGATGTTTTTTCCGCGATGGTCATATAGGCATACCTGACGATGCTGGGTACCTGCCAGACAGATCTGGAATCGGTTAACCCGTGGGCTTGTTGATTTATTGTAGGCAAGGGCTACACCCGTTGCTATAGGCACGGCGTATCGGTTCGTGACAATCTGTCCATGAATATTTCGGCTTTTCACTGAAAAGTTGTTGTTTTTCAGATAGTTTTAGCTGGATTGAACCGGAGGGTGGGCGCGGTGGTAGGAGTTGGGCACGGACGGGTTTGAGTATTGTAGATAGAGAATGCGGCGGAGGGGGTGGTCCTCCGCCATTTTGTCACCTTAAGTGAACGGTTTTTCTTGCTCTGCATGTTCAAGCAGCAGCGCCGGCGGAGCAAAGCGCTCGCCGTGAGCGACTGCCAATTCCTTGGCACGCTCTGCAAACTGTCTCACACCATACTGATTAATAAACTGTATGGCGCCGCCAGTCCAAGGGGCGTATCCAATACCGAAGATACTGCCTATGTTGGCATCTTCTACGGTGCGTAACACGCCTTCTTCCAGGCAGCGAACGGTTTCAATCGCCTGAATGAACAGAATGCGATCTTTCAGATCTTGCAGTTTTACCTGGTTGGCTTTTTCCTGGTTCACATAGAGGGTTTCAAGCTCTGGCCAGAAGTGCTTCTTGCCTTTGGCGGGGTATTCGTAGAAACCCGCGCCGGCAGATTTACCTTTACGGCCGTGGTCGTTAACCATCTGATCGATAATGGCTTCTGCGGGGTGTGCAGTCCAAGTGCCGCCAGCTGCTTCTACATCTTTTTTGCTCTGATCGCGAACGTGCTGCATCAGCGTTAAGCTGACTTCATCACTGATCGTCAGAGGGCCAACCGGCATGCCTGCCAGTAAGCCCGCATTGTCGATGCTGGCCGGGTGAATACCTTCGCCGAGCATGCAGATGCCTTCGTTAACGAAGGTGCCGAACACGCGGGAGGTGAAGAAGCCGCGGCTGTCATTAACAACCACCGGGATCTTGCCAATCTGCTGAACGTAATCGAAGGCCCTGGCCAGAGTCTCATTCGATGTTTTCTCACCAACAATGATCTCCACAAGCATCATTTTGTCTACGGGCGAAAAAAAGTGCAGCCCGATGAAGTTTTCTGGCTTGTCAGAGGCCTTGGCCAACTGAGTGATGGGGATGGTTGAGGTGTTGGAAGCAAAGATGCCATTTTTAACCAGCTTTGGTTCGGCTTCTGCGGTCACGTTTGCTTTCAGGTCGCTGTCTTCAAATACAGCTTCGATAACCAGGTCGCAGCCTTCCAGATCGGCGGCAGAAGCGGTCGCTTTGATACGTCCCAGGATCTCTGCTTTCTTCTCTTCGGTCATTCGGCCGCGGCTGACTTTTTTCACCAGCAGGTTTTCTGAGTAGTTCTTGCCTTTCTCAGCGCCTTCCAGAGAAACGTCTTTAAGCACCACTTCCATGCCTCGGCTGGCAGTGGAGTAAGCAATGCCAGCGCCCATCATGCCAGCGCCCAAAACACCGACCTTTTTAAAGGTTTCTTTTTCTACGCCATCCGGGCGACTGCCGCCGGCGTTAATATCATTAAGCTGGAACCAGAAGGTGCCGGTCATGTTCTTGGCGACTTGGCCCGTTACCAATTCTGCAAAATAGCGGGTCTCGATCAGGCTGCCGTTATCAAAGTCTACCTGTGCCCCTTCAACGGCCGCAGCCATAATGCGCTCAGGCGCGGGGTAACAGCCCTTGGTTTTCTGCTTAAGCATGGCGGGTGCAATCGCCAGCTTTTGTGCCATGGCAGGATGATGGGGCGCACCGCCTGGCAGTTTGAAGCCTTTCTTGTCCCATGGCTGCTGGCATTTAGGGTTGGCATCAATGAATGCCCTTGCTTTGGCGATCATGTCATCCGCTGAGTCGGCCAGTTCATCAATCATTCCGGCTTTCAGAGCAGCCTTGGGGCTTAATTTTTTGCCTTCCATCAGGAGCGGGAACGCCGCTTCCAGGCCAATCATTCTCGGCAGGCGCTGGGTGCCGCCGCCGCCAGGCAGTAGGCCAAGTGTTACTTCAGGCAGGCCCAGTTGAATGCTGTCGTTGTTCAAAACGACGCGGTGATGACAGGCCAAGGCGATTTCCAGGCCGCCACCCAGTGCAGTGCCGTTGATAGCAGCCACAACCGGCTTACCACAGGTTTCCAGTGCCCGCATCTGGGCTTTCATGGAGTTGACCATGTCTTCAAACGCTTGCGCGTCGTCGCGGGTAACCTTGTGAATTTCTTTAAGGTCGCCACCGGCAAAAAATGTTTTCTTGGCAGAGGTAACAATAATGCCGCGAATGCTGTCCAGGTCGCCCTGAACCTTGTTGACCGTCTCACCCAGAGCTTCACGAAATGCCGCATTCATGGTGTTCGCGGACTGCCCAGGCATATCGATGGTCAGGGTCAGAATCTGATCTGCCCCCACTTCGTAACGGATGGCACTCATAATCGGTTCTCCTGATAGAAAAGGTGTGGGTTCAGACCCGCTCAATGATGGTGGCAATGCCCATGCCGCCGCCGACGCACAAAGTCGCCAGACCAAAGCGCAAATCACGACGTTCCAGCTCATCCAGTAGAGTGCCGACAATCATTGCACCGGTCGCACCCAGGGGGTGACCCATAGCGATTGCGCCGCCATTCACATTCACTTTTTCATCAGGAACCGCGAGTTCCCTCTGGAAGCGCATCACCACAGAGGCAAAGGCTTCGTTTACTTCAAACAGATCTATTTGGTCGACGGTCATACCGGCCTTTTCCAATGCCTTGCGGGTGGCCGGGGCCGGGCCGGTGAGCATGATAGTTGGGTCGGTGCTGGTAACCGCGGTGGCCACAATGCGGGCGCGTGGCTTCAGGCCCAGGGCTTTACCTTTTGCTTCGCTGCCAATCAGTAAGCCAGTTGCACCATCGACCATGCCGGAGGAGTTGCCTGCGTGGTGCACGTGGTTGATGGTTTCCACGTAATGGTATTTTTCACGGGCGACGCTATTAAAGCCCATTTCGCCCATCATCTGAAAGGAAGGCCTAAGGCCGGAAAGGGATTCTACGGTGGTGTCGCCTCTGACATGTTCATCGCGTTCGAGAATCACGACGCCATTCTGGTCGGTAACCGGCACAATGGATTTGGCAAAGTAACCATTCTTCCACGCGTTGGCCGCTTTTTGCTGGGATTTCACCGCGAAGCCGTCAACGTCTTCACGACTGAAGCCGTCCAGTGTGGCAATAAGGTCGGCACCAATACCTTGGGGCATAAAGCCGGTGTGCAGGTTGGTATGCGGGTCCATCGCCCAGGCGCCACCATCAGAGCCCATGGGGATACGAGACATAGACTCCACGCCGCCGGCAACAATCAGGTCCTCCCAGCCAGATCGTACTTTCATGGCTGCCAGGTTAACGGCCTCAAGACCTGAGGCGCAGAATCGGTTCAGGGTAACGCCAGATACTTTCTCATCCCAGTCCGCGGCAAGCGCAGCTGTTTTGGCAATATCAGCACCTTGGTCGCCCACGGCGGTAACGCAACCAAGAACAATATCATCTACTTGCGAGGTATCCAGGTTGTTTCTCTGTTGCAGAGCATTGAGCACTGTGGTTAGCAGTGTAATGGGCTTAACACTGTGCAGTGCCCCATCTTTCTTTCCGCGCCCTCGTGGAGTGCGGACCGCATCGAAGATATACGCCTCGGTGGTCATTGCTTATCCTCTGATAACTATTGCTTAGGGATTTACTTGCGAGAACCGTCACCATAGCCCGTTGATAGCTGTGTGGGTAATGACGCGGCCTGCCAATCGGATTGGCGAAATTGCTCAGGGGCAGTGACAGGCGAGGTTGCGACTTCTATGTTTGTAGAGTAGAGGCAAAGATTTGTGAGGTGCTCTCAACTGGATACAGGAGGCTCAGAGCCATGTCTTTCAGAGATGCCATAGATAACTTTTACGAACGTTTGGTCGTGGACGCTATTGCTGCGACCAGAGAGCCGGGGGATACCGCAGATTTTCTGACTGACGTTATGTGTGTGGCCTTGAACAGGCTACCTTCCCGCTATTACAGGCACACCATTGATATGATGTTCTATTTGGCGGACGAAGAACTCAGGGGCATGAAAGACAAATCCCTGGCCGCCGTTAAGAGTGCCAGGGATTTTGTCAGGGAACATCAGCGGGAGTAGAGCTCAGAATGCTCAGTTGACGATGAGGCTATCCAGCGCCTTGTTCAACCGGTTTGCCAACGGTAGGTCTGCACCTTCGTTAGCCGGCTTGACGCACCAGCTAGCCACCAATCCCTCAACAGTTTGGAGGGCATTGTCGGTTTTTTCGGTGAACCCCATTCCTTCGGTTAGCCGCTGAACCTGTATTTCCATGCGTTTTTGCTGGTCTGCTTCCGGCGATGGCATGCCTGCGAGAATTTCCGCACGAATGACAATCTCCTGATCGTTCAGTTCGCCCAGCCGCTGTGCAAGTGCCGTCCATTTGGTTGGCAGGGCTTCCGTTGACACGCTGCCTTCCGTGCGGGCAAGCACAAGCGTTTGCCATTCGGCGATACCGGCTTTGAGTTTTTGTGCGGAAACAGCTTGGCTTAACCGCTGCTTTTCTTTCTGAATTTGCTCTCTTGCCGCCGCCGACGTTTTGGACGCGTCGAGGCTGCGGAGCGCAATAACAGCTTGCTCCAGAGTTTGCTCGTCTTGCTCAGAGTTTACACCTGCAACTTGTTGAAGCAGAGCTTCAGCCTCGGTATCCGCGTTCTTCGTTGCCTGTTGCTGTTCTGAACGCTCGGCGTCCCGGCGCGCAAATATCTCGTCACAGGCCTTGCGAAATGCCTGCCATAACTTCCGGTCTTCTCTGTGGCGAGTAATGCCTACGGCTTTCCAGTCTGACTGAAGTGTTTTCGCCTTGTTCATGGCCTCTTGCAAAGGCTCGTGTTCAGTCAGCGCCTGAGCCTGTTCAACAATTGCCAGTTTCAATGCTTCATTTTTCAGGCGCTCTTGGTCAATGGGTGCCTCAAGCTTTTTAAGCAACTCATCAAACCGCTTCTGTACCTGTCGGTTATCTCGAAACTCGACTGGCCAGGCAGATTTCCATTCCTGGCGGGCGGTTTGCAGGATGTGCTCGACAGCTTTCCAGTCAATGGCGCTCCAGTCTGCGGCATTAACAAAGTGCTCCAGCTCAGTGCAGATAGCCTTACGTTTTTCCAGATTTGCCTGTTTCAGGCCAGACTTTGCCTTGAAATAAGTTTTGCAGGGTTCATAGGCCTTATCAGACGCCTGCTTGAAGCGCGCCCATAAAACACGGTCTGACGAGCCACCCAGCTCTCGCCATTCTTTTTGAAGCTCTTTAATGCGCTCGGATTTCGCTTCCGGCTCTATAGGCTGTTCCGCCAGGTATTCCATCTGTTCACAAAGTGCGATTTGTTTTGGCTCGGTGGCAAACCCCTGCCAGTCTGTCAACTCCCTGAGCTGGCCTGTAAGCAGTTGCATTCGGGCCTGAAAGTTCTTGCTGTGGCGGTGATCCAGGGATTTCAAATATTGCTGAGCAGTTTTCAGCAGCTGCCGGGAATCCTTGAGCTGCTTTGCCTCAAGGGCTTCTTCCAGTTGGTCCAGAGTCGCTTTTAGGCTCTCTGAAGATACCTGTTGCTGCTTGTGATCCTCGCTGCTTTTAGTAGGCGCTTTGGGCTTTCCTGCCAGTTTGCGTGCGGGTTCCAGTAAATCCGGGGCAGGGAAACTTGCTGGCCAATTAATCTCGTTCAGCATATCCGACGCGCGTTTTTGGTCTTCAACTGTCGCGTCGTGAACATCCATTGCCGAGATTGCCAGCAGTGACTCTTTCGCCTGGCCGATGTGGCGCACGGCATTGGTATAATTTCGCAGCGCCATCATGGAGGCTTCGTAGGTTTTCTGCTGCTGCTTTTCAACGTGTGTCTCACGGGTTGCTTCCAACCACCGGTTTTCCTGGGTTTTCTGGAGAGCGTCCAGCGAGGCAAGCGAGGCGAGTGTCTCTGTGGGTTGCTGTCGGAGATCATTCAAGGTTTGAGCTATCAGCTCCAGCGTTTCCTCACGCTGAAGTTGCTGTTCACGCTCGTGCTTGTGTGCATCCTGAGCTGCCTGTAGATCGGCTAGCCGTTCTCTGCAACGGAGTACTGACTCAAGGAACTCACTCAGTTGTTCTGGTGTTGCATTGGCCTCTACCGTGGCCCATTGGCTGAGGAGTGTGTCCAAACGAGCCCCGTACAGCTTGGTGTCGTCGCTTTTTGCTTGGTCTCGGGCATGGCTGATCAAAGATGCAATGGCTCCGGAAATTTTCTCCTGTCGGGCCTGCTCTTCTCGGATAACCTGTAGCTTTTGCCGCGCCACTTGGTATACGCCTTTGTCTCTCCCCTTTGCCTGCTTTTGGACGCGCTGAATGAGCTCTTCGTCTACCAATAATTCGGCTGCCCTGATTCGGGTGTCAGCGGTTAACCCCTCAACAGCGAGGCTGGCTGCAACTTCCTGGGTGGGTGTGGCCTGAAGGGCCTGAAGCTGCTCTTCTCGCAGTTCTGCCCGCCTATCCTCCACTGGCGCAGCTATGGGCTGAGCACGAGCTGGCACTTTACGCTCGGGCGCGGCGGGTTTGCGGGACTTAAACAGTTTCTGGAGGAATGCAGCCATGAAGATGTCCTTAAGGATTGAAACCAATCTACGGTGTCGGGCAAAGTATGCCGAAACCGGCCATCGGCTCTCTTTAATATGGGCGCAGAGAGCCGGATACTGCCGTCGGGAGTTTAGGAAACGGCACCAACGATATTAAATGCGCGGCTAGTCTAGCGTTTTGTGAGCGTTTGCGGGAAGGGCTGAATGGCAAAACAGGAAAATAGCGATGATCAGGACTACAAGGCACGCTCGGTTGCCTTGAGGTTGCTCGCCCGCCGTGAGCATAGTCGGCAGGAGCTGACTCTGAAGTTACGACAGCGCCAGCTGGACGGTTCGGTTATTTCGCGGGTGCTGGATGACTATGAGAGGGAAGGCTGGCTGGATGACGATCGCTTTTCGGAGGTGTATTCGCGCCAGCGTATTGACCTGGGTTATGGCCCCCTGAAAGTGCTAGCGGAGCTGCAACAAAGAGGTATACACCAAATGCCGGCCTGTCTTGATGAACTTACGGATACGGACTGGATCCGAAATGCGCTTTTACTAAGGGATAAACGTTTTGGCTTGTCTGACTTGAGTGGAAACTGGGACGAAAAAATGCGTCAGGCTCGTTTTCTTACCCGCAGGGGATTCAGGGCAAACCAGGTGGAGCGTGCGCTTGAGGTCAGTGAACCAAACGATTTTGCCACCTGAGCACTACTAACTACTGCCTGAGCACCACTAACGACTAGAGTGTTGGCGGTATCATTCCCAGTTCTGGGGATAATCCGGCACGCATGTCTGCTCCTTCTTTAGTCTGCTCGCTTTCGGGGGGCTGCCCCAAATCCACTAACGAAGAGTCTTTATCGGCAATGTCTTCTGTCGGTTCCATCAGTCGCGCAAGCACGTCGTAGTAACGGCGAATATTTTGCACGTAGAGAACAGGTTCGTGGCCACGGGCATACCCATAACGGGTCTTTTTGTACCATTCTTTCTGCGCTAACAGTGGCAAGAACTCCTTCACATCCAGCCATCGGTCAGGATTTTTGCCGGCACCTTTTGTCAGCCTGCGGGCATCTTCCAGGTGTCCATAGCCCACGTTATAGGAGGCGAGAGCAAACCAGGTGCGATCTGGCTCGGCAATGCGCTTGGGGATTCTCTTGTGAACCATGCGGAAATATTTGGCCCCCCCTTGAATGCTCTCTTCAGCGTCCAGGCGGTTATTAATGCCTATATAGTTTGCGGTGTTGCGTGTCAGCATCATCAGTCCGCGCACCCCAGTTGGGGAAACTGCATTGGGTCGCCAGTGTGATTCTTGATAGCCAATGGCGGCGAGCAGGCGCCAGTCCATATTAAATACGGTGGCGTGATTCCTGAACAAGCTCTCGTAGCTGGGCAACCGGTTTTTTACGTGGTGCATGAAGGTGCGCGCGCCCACGTAGTTCAAGTGATCCAGGTGGCCGTAGAACCGTTCGGAAAGCTGCGCGATGGTGCCGTCTGTGTGCACTTTTTTAAGGAACGTTTTTGCAGCGCCTACCAGTGAGTCGTCTTGGCTTGCCGGGAATAGCCATGCCAGCTCTTTGGCGTCGCCAAGAGCGAACCCTTGCTTAACCTGGGGGAAAAATACGTGGTTTAGGTCAAGTTCGTTGGAGGAGACGATAGCGTATGGGAGTTCACCAGTTTCTACTCGTGCAAGAATGCCGGCAGCATCCAAACCTGGATGAACTTGCCAGGAGATGTTTGAAGCTTCGCCGGTGAGAGTCTCAAGTTGGTGCTCATGATTGCTGTCTGGCACCAGATGAAGGGTTTGCCCAGCGAGATCTGCAAGTGTCTTTGGGCGGTCTACATCGCGATTGTAAACAACGATTGACTGGGCTGCGATGCCGGTAGGAACCGCTGTGTACTGGTTTTCGAACAATGGTTGGGTAGAAAGACCGGCGAGCCCGATATGCGCAAAATCCCGGGAAAGTACAGACAGTATTTCCGTGTTGTCTTCGGCAACCCGCAACCGGAGTTCGACGCCAAGTTCCTCTGCGAAGAGTTTGACCAACTCATAGTCATAACCGGTAGGGCCTTCGCGCCCTTCATAGTAAATGGAGGGCGCCACACGGGTGATTACATGCAACACGCCTTCGTTGCGAATTTCCTGCAACGTACTGGGTTGGCTGCACCCCGTGAGGGCTAGCGGAGCTAAGATCAGCATGCAGGCGAGGAGTGATGTGTAGGTCATCGCTGCACTATATGCAGTCAGGATTCTTGGCAAGTCCCTGTTCTCCGTTACCGCTGGATCATCGGGATGCACGCAAAATGGCTGGCGGCATCCGGTGTCTTTTCGGGTGTGGACTCCATGTTCACCAACCAATGATCCATGCTGCTGCAAGAGGGGTCAATCAAGTTGGTCATTAACTGTGCAAAATAATGTCAAATGCACGCTAGCGGAATAACCTTTCCGGAGCTGTATCCCTGCAACGCTTTCAAGTATGATATGCGCCTTCTCAGAATGCACCCGGACTTCCCCGTTTCGCGCGATACAGGTTGATATCATGCTTGAACTTCGCGGCGCACCCGCGCTTTCGCCATTCCGCTCTCATAAACTGTACGCCAGGATTCAGGCCATTGTGCCCGAAGTTGAGCATGTTTATGCTGAATTCATGCACTTTGTGGATATGGAGGGCGCGCTTTCTGATTCCGAGCAGGCCATCCTTGATCGACTTCTAACATACGGTCCCAGCGTTGCCGCTGAAGAGCCGAACGGCGTTTTGTTCCTCGTTGTACCGCGCCCGGGCACCTTATCTCCTTGGTCTAGCAAGGCAACTGACATAGCCCGCAATTGCGGTTTGCGCCAGATTCAGCGTATCGAGCGCGGTACGGCGTTTTATATCAAGTCGAGTAAAAAGCTTGGCCTGGATCAGCGTGAGAAAGTTGCTGCGCTGCTGCACGACCGCATGACTCAGAAAGTCTTTCATGAAATGGGCGGCGCCCAGCTGTTGTTCAGCCATGAAGAACCTCGCCCACTGGAGCGCATTTCAGTGCTGGCTGGTGGCCGAAAGGCGCTGGTCGAGGCGAATAGGCGTCTTGGTCTTGCGCTCGCAGATGACGAAATTGATTACCTGGTGAAGTCGTTTGTTGGCCTTGAGCGGGATCCGACCGACGTTGAGCTGATGATGTTTGCCCAGGCCAACTCCGAGCACTGTCGCCATAAAATATTTAACGCCTCGTGGGACATTGATGGTGAAGGGCAGGAAAAGTCCTTGTTCGCCATGATTCGGAACACCTTTGAGATGAACAGCGAAGGCGTGCTTTCTGCCTATAAGGATAATGCTTCGGTTATTCGCGGCAGCCGTGGCGGGCGTTTCTTCCCGGATCCTGTAACCGGTGTTTACGGTTATAATCAGGAAGAAATTCATATTCTTATGAAGGTGGAAACTCACAATCATCCTACTGCGATTGCACCTGCTGCGGGCTCGGCAACCGGCTCCGGCGGTGAAATTCGTGATGAAGGTGCAACCGGCCGCGGCTCCAAGCCAAAGGCGGGGCTTTCAGGATTTACCGTCTCCAACCTTAATCTGCCGGAAGATCCCCAGCCATGGGAAATCAACTACGGCAAGCCAGACCGGATCGCATCCGCTCTGGATATAATGATTGAGGGGCCCATTGGTGGCGCCGCATTCAATAACGAGTTTGGCCGCCCGAATATAGCAGGCTATTTCCGAACATTTGAAGAGAAGGTCGCGGGCCCGGCAGGCGACGAAGTGCGGGGCTATCATAAGCCCATTATGATCGCCGGCGGCCTTGGTAATATCCGCGCAGAACACGTGGAGAAAGGTGACATACCCGTGGGCGCCAAACTTATCGTGCTGGGTGGCCCCTCCATGCTAATTGGCCTTGGGGGTAGTGCTGCTTCTTCCATGGATTCTGGTTCCAGCAATGAGAATCTCGATTTCGCATCCGTGCAGCGGGACAACCCGGAAATGGAGCGTCGCTGCCAGGAAGTGATTGACCGCTGCTGGCAGATGGGCGAGAAAAACCCCATGTGCTTCATCCACGACGTTGGCGCTGGCGGGCTTTCGAACGCTATGCCTGAACTGGTGAAAGATGGTGGCCGTGGCGGGAAGTTTGAGTTGCGCGAAATTCCCAGCGATGAGCCCGGTATGTCACCGTTGGAAATCTGGTGTAATGAATCCCAGGAACGCTACGTTATGGCAGTTGCTTCGGAAAACCTGGAGCTATTTGATGCCTTGTGTCGTCGTGAGCGTTGCCCTTATGCCGTAATTGGTGAAGCCACAGAGGCCCATCACCTTGAGCTAAGCGACTCCTACTTTAATAACAAGCCCGTTGACCTGCCAATGGAAGTGCTCTTTGGCAAGCCACCGCGTATGCACCGAAGTGTTAAAAGAACGTCTTTTACCAAGCCGGTATTTGACTCCACTCAGATTGATTTGAACGATGCGATCCGCAGGGTGTTGCGACTGCCCTCCGTGGGCTCCAAAAGCTTCCTTATAACCATTGGCGATCGCACAATTACCGGGCTTGTTGCTCGTGACCAAATGGTAGGGCCCTGGCAAGTGCCAGTTAGTGATGTCGCGGTTACTTCGAGCTCCTTTGATGTGCTGACAGGCGAAGCAATGGCCATGGGTGAGCGCACACCGGTCGCAACCATTGATGCGCCTGCATCTGGCCGAATGGCGGTGGGTGAAGCCATAACCAACTTGGCGGCTGCAGCGATCAATAAATTGTCTGATATTCGCCTGTCGGCTAACTGGATGTGTGCTGCGGGCCACCCAGGCGAAGATGAAAACCTCTATGAAACAGTGCGTGCCGTGGGAATGGAGTTGTGCCCCGAGCTTGGGATTACCATTCCCGTAGGCAAAGACTCCATGTCCATGAAAACCATGTGGGAAGAGGATAACGGCGAGCAGAAGAGCGTGACTGCACCGCTATCCTTGATTATAAGTGGTTTTGCCCCAGTTACCGACGTTTCGCGCACTCTGACACCGCAGCTTATGAAAGATGCGGGCGAAACTGACCTGATCCTTCTGGACTTGGCCGCAGGGCAGAATCGCCTGGGTGGATCAGCTTTGGCGCAGGTGTATCGCAGCGTTGGTGCCGTGGCACCGGATCTCGACGACCCCGAGGATATAAAAGCATTTTTTGCAGTTATTCAGGGTCTTAATGCCGATGACAAGTTGCTCGCATATCACGATCGTTCGGATGGTGGTTTGTTCGTGACACTGGCGGAGATGTGTTTTGCCGGTCGTACCGGTGTGGACATTAAATTGGATGGCTTGGCGGACGATCACAGTCAGTTTGCTCGCGAGCTGTTCAACGAAGAACTGGGTGCGGTTATTCAGGTGCGTCGCGAGGATACTGATTTCGTTCTGCAGCAGTTTTCGGCAGCCGGGTTGGGCGATCACGTCAGTGTTATTGGCACATTGAATGATCAGGATCGTGTACGCCTGACATTTGAGAGCGAAACGGTTGTAGATGACGCTCGAACAGAGCTTCAGCGTCTATGGTCAGAGACTAGCTATCGTATTCAGTCTCTCAGGGACAACGCTGACTGTGCACTTGAAGAGTTCGACAACCTGCTTGATGAGAGCGATCCAGGGCTTCATGCATCGCTCACTTACGATGTGAATGAAGACGTTGCAGCGCCGTATATCAATAAAGGTGCGCGCCCGAAAGTCGCTGTCCTGCGTGAGCAGGGTGTGAACGGCCAAGTGGAAATGGCAGCGGCATTTGACCGGGCCGGTTTTGAATCAGTCGATGTGCATATGAGCGACCTGCTTTCCGGGCGAGTAAGTCTGGAAACGTTCAACAGCCTTGTGGCCTGTGGCGGCTTCTCATACGGCGACGTGCTGGGGGCCGGTGAAGGCTGGGCAAAGTCCATACTGTTCAATGACCGTGTTCGCGACCAGTTTGCCGCTTTCTTTAACCGTCAGGACACGCTCGCGCTTGGTGTGTGCAATGGTTGTCAGATGTTCTCCAACTTGCACGAGCTGATTCCAGGCAGTGAGGGGTGGCCGCGCTTCGTCCGCAATCAATCGGAGCAGTTTGAAGCGCGATTGGCGATGGTTGAGGTAATGCCGTCACCCTCTGCTTTCCTGGAAGGCATGGCAGGATCGCGCATGCCTATCGCCGTTGCTCATGGAGAGGGTAGGGTAGAGTTCTCGGGTAGTGCGAGTGCTGCAGCCCTGGCAGAAAGCGAGCGGGCAGCGCTGCGCTTTGTGGATAACAGAGGCCAGGTAACCACGCGTTACCCATATAACCCAAACGGGTCACAGGATGGCATTGCCGGTGCTACCACCCGGGATGGCCGTGTCACAATTATGATGCCGCATCCTGAGCGGGTATTCCGCACTGTTCAGCACTCGTGGCATCCTGAGGATTGGCAAGAGGATGGATCCTGGATTCGCATGTTCAGAAACGCGAGGCGCTGGTTTGGCTGATAAAGCCCGGAGCTGAAAAAAACCGGCTTTTGAGAGTCCCTTGAGGGTAGCTTTCTGGAGTCGGTTTTTTTGTGCCTGTCATTCGAGGTTTTTAGAGTTTTTCAAGCGCTAAAAGTCATTTTTTTGAAGAAATACCCCTTGACTCAAAATGTTTATGCACATTTTGGGCAGTGCTTTGGGTATTCTATGAACAATGCGCTGCAATGAGCAGCATCTTTCACTGGATTAATGTAACTTATTGAAAATTAAGGTTTAATTTTAACGGGTGAATTTGTCGCCAATTTAACGTGAGGTCAGTAAATACGGGGTTTGGAGAGGTGTTCATCAAATCTTTCCCCAGAGTTATCCACAGAATCTGTGGGTAAGTGGCTAAGTCATTCATCTGTACAAAAAATACCCGGTCTTGAGGAGAGTGTTATGTATAAAATATGCTATTTCGTCCCAGAAACGCACGTGGAGAAAACCAAGCGCGCGCTCTTTGAGATAGGTGCTGGATGCATCGGAGATTACGATTCTTGCGCATGGCAATGTCGTGGGCAGGGTCAATTTCGTCCACTTGCAGGTAGCAGCCCTTTTCTGGGGCACCGTGATACGCTGGAAGTGGTGGATGAGTTCAAGGTTGAGCTTGTTTGCCGTGATGACCTGATCCGTAAGGCGGTTTCTGCTCTCAAGCAGGCCCATCCATACGAGGAGCCTGCTTACGAGATCTATCGGATGGAGGTGCTATAAATCGCCCTTGCTTCGGGTTGCGGCCATAGGGTGCCGGATATCACGAACGTGAACGCCGAAGGAGTCGTTTTTCAAGTCTTCCAGAAATAGTTCCAGAGTCTTGCGTACTGTAGGGAAAGAAATGTCGTCCCAAGGGATGTCGCCCAGAGCAAAAAGGCGGGTTTCAAGAGACTCTTCGCCCGCGCCAAACTGCCCGTTTTTTAGAGTCGCCCGATAAAACATGTGTACTTGGTTTATATGCGGAACATCAATTATGGAATAGAGCCCGTCAATATAAACTTCGGCCAAGGCCTCTTCCAGAGTCTCGCGCTCCGCAGCTTCAACCGTGGTTTCGGCGTTCTCCATATACCCTGCAGGCAAGGTCCAGTATCCGTAACGAGGCTCGATAGCTCGACGGCACAGAAGAATCTGTCCTTCCCATACCGGTACGGTCCCCGCAATAATGCGTGGGTTCTGATAGTGTATTGTGCTGCAGTTAACGCACACATAGCGGTGACGATTGTCGCCCTCGGGGATACGTTGCTTAACCGGATGGCCGCAAGTGCTGCAGTACTTCATGTTTTTCCCCGTATACTTGAATTGATAGAGCGCTCAGTTTAATGATCGTAGTTGCTGCTGTCTCATTCAACACCAGATTTGTCCAGGAGTTCCGACTTGCGTGATTTACTTGTTCAGCGTTTAACCGACTATGCGCCTCGGAAGCTCGACTTGAATTATCCCGAGGCAGGCATTCTCGTTCCTGTGACGGACGATCCTGTAAATCCCGAAATGATATTTACGTTGCGTTCCGAAAATTTGAGCACCCACCGTGGGCAAGTTGCCTACCCGGGTGGGAAGCGTGACCCGGGGGATCTGTCGCTGGCCGCTACTGCGCTGCGCGAAACCCATGAAGAAATTGGCCTGCCGCCTGATCAGGTAGAAATTATTTCACCTCTGAGTCAGGTGATGTCACGTCACGGGATTCTTGTATCTCCATACGTTGGTGTTGTACCTGAAGGGCATCCCTTGGAACCCAACCCATTTGAAATTGACAGCATCTTTCGTGTGCCCCTTTCTTTCTTTCTCGAAGACCGGCGTGAGCGTACGGATGCGATCTCTTTTCAGAACCAAATAATATATGTGCCTAGCTACCGCTGGGAGCGTTACCAAATCTGGGGGCTGTCAGCTGTGGTTCTGGTCGAATTTTTAAATGCTGTGTACGATGCCGATATAGATTTACTCAAACCCCGATCCTGAAAAGGAAGATCATAATGCTTTATGAGCTGGATGGCCGTGCCCCGGAGTTAAAAGGTGGCAGCCAGTTTGTTGCCGAAAACGCAACCGTAATTGGAAATGTTGAGCTTCACGAAAAAAGTAGTGTGTGGTTCAACGTTGTGATCCGTGGGGATAATGAGCTAATTACCGTAGGCGCTGAGACAAACGTTCAGGACGGTTCGGTTCTCCACACAGATCCGGGTATACCACTTACGCTGGGTAAAGGCGTCACTGTTGGCCATAAAGCCATGCTGCACGGTTGTGAGGTGGGGGACTATTCACTAATCGGCATTAATGCCGTTGTCCTCAATGGTGCAAAAATCGGAAAATACTGTCTGATCGGTGCCAACACGCTTATTCCCGAGGGCATGGTTATTCCTGATGGTTCTCTGGTAGTTGGTGCGCCAGGTAAAATTAAGCGCCAGCTGACCGAGCAGCAACAAAAAATGCTGGAGCTGAGCGCTGCACATTACGTGCACAACGCAAGCCGGTATGTGAAAGGCTTGAAGCCCGTAAAAGACTGAGGCGAATGTGTTATGGCCGTTGAGGACAGGGTTCGCTCGCCATGCGTGAGTATATGTGCTCTTGATGAGCGTGACGTATGTATAGGGTGTCAGCGCACCAGTGATGAGATTTTGCGTTGGACCTCAATGACGAATTGTGAGCGTAAAGCCGTACTTGGAAAAGTTGCTGAGCGAGAGCAAGAAGTTGCACTTTAATCAGGCGCTAAGATTTCCGAACTTAGTCGGGCGCTCTCCGGAGGATGTGGTTTGAATAATGTTGATCAGGTAACGCTGGGTACGCCACTTAAAGCAAATGCCTTCAAGGTGCTGTTATGTGGTTCCGGAGAGCTGGGAAAGGAGGTTGCAATTGAGCTGCAAAGGTTTGGAGTTGAGGTGATCGCTGCCGACCGTTACCCGAATGCCCCTGCCATGCAAGTAGCTCATCGTAGCCACGTGATTGATATGCTGGATGCCCAAGCGCTACGTGACGTTGTCGAACTTGAAAGGCCCGATTTAATTGTTCCGGAGATAGAGGCAATTGCGACTGCCGAATTGGTCAAGCTAGAACAGGAGGGTTACAAAGTTATTCCTTCGGCCAGAGCCGTTGACCTGACTATGAACAGAGAGGGAATTCGCCGCCTGGCAGCAGAGGAACTGGGGCTAAGTACGTCACCATACTGGTTTGTTGATACGAAAGAGTTATTCGTTGATGCTATTAACGCCATCGGGTTGCCGGTAGTTGTTAAGCCAGTGATGAGCTCTTCTGGTAAAGGGCAGAGCACGGTTACTGATGAGACTCAGATTGATGCAGCCTGGGATTACGCACAAACAGGCGGCCGCGCTGGCAAAGGCCGGGTTATTGTCGAAGGGTTTGTGACGTTCGATTATGAAATCACTCTACTGACGGTTCGGCACTCAGGGGGAGTCAGCTTTTGTGAGCCCATAGGTCACCGCCAGGAAGATGGTGATTACCGTGAATCCTGGCAGCCGCAACCTATGAGCTCCAAAGCGTTAGAGCGCTCTCGCGAGGTTGCTTTGAAGATCACCGAAAATCTTGGCGGTTATGGGGTGTATGGAGTAGAGCTATTTATCCACGGGGATGATGTCTACTTTTCAGAGGTGTCCCCGCGCCCACATGACACGGGTCTTGTTACACTGGTGTCTCAGGATTTGTCAGAGTTTGCGCTGCATGCGCGTGCAATACTTGGTTTACCGATTCCCGTAATCCGTCAGCAAGGCCCCTCAGCGTCTGCGGTTATTCTGCCAGAAGGCAATTCTTCGGAAGTGGCATTTTCTGGGATCGAGCAAGCCCTTTCTGAGCAGGATGTGCAACTCAGGCTGTTTGGTAAGCCTGAGCTTTCAGGTCGCCGCCGAATGGGAGTGGCTTTGGCCAAAGGCGATACCATTGAGGTGGCAAAGAGCAAGGCTGTGGCAGCGGTCAAGGCGATTGAAGTTAGGTTGTAGACAGGGAATTAAGTGTCCCGATGGATGCTGGTTCTATAAGGGACGCCTGGTGGTAGCTAAGAGTAATCCGAAACAATTTTAAAATAGTTTCGCGACCCCGTTGACACCTACGCCCAGCTCTGTAGAATGCGCATCTCGCTTGAGGGACACGCCGGAACAGCGGGGTGTTTTGAGAGAGTTAACTGTTTGAAAGTGTTGAAGAAAACGATTTAGACTTTCTTCAAAATAACGGTTGACAGGGTACGGATTCGATGTAGAATACGCCCCTCGAAACAAGCAAGTATCAGCCGGCAAGTCTCGGTGGTTTTAGAAGCGAAGCTTCTGAAA